>Ga0116174_10000248_pt1 | contig 55458 bp, 46 predicted proteins | sample AD_UKC087_MetaG_FD_89801 | JGI IMG/M metagenome (GOLD analysis project Ga0116174, IMG submission 89801) | Active sludge microbial communities of municipal wastewater-treating anaerobic digesters from USA - AD_UKC087_MetaG | ecosystem: Engineered > Bioreactor > Anaerobic > Digestate | place: USA...
AAGGTCACGGGCTGTGTTCAGGTCGGGATACATATAGGGCATTACCACAAAGCCCTCTTTCGCCAGTATCTCCGTAGCGCGTACAGTTTCCTGATTATCGGGAAGAAGATACTTGGTATCACGCATGATCTCGATCTTTACGAAATCTCCGCAGCCAAGCTCACGGGCAAGTCTTGCGATACGAACAGCCTCATCGGCATTTCTTGCTCCCGAAGTATTGGGAAGAAGAGTTACTCCCTCGGGGATATAATCAAGGATATTCTCGTGATCCTTGGAATTTGTACGGCGTACAGCAAGTGTGATTATCTCTGCACCTGCGTACTTTACAGCAGCCTCAATAAGGCTGAGGGAATACTTTCCCGAGCCGAGAATAAAACGTGAGGAGAACTCATGTCCTCCTATAATAAGCTTATCGTCCTTCATTAATGGTCTCTCCTTATATATCAAATTCGCCTGCAATTATCCTTATGACTGCATGAGCCTGATGACCTGCACAGATAAGGACCCGTGATGAAACGAGTCCCATTCCGTCCTCTGCATCGCTTACGCCGTCACCACACAGATAAAAGCTCTTTGTTATCCTTTTTGTGGTTATCATATTTGATGGAGCTATGCCAGCCATTCCCGAACCTGATACAAGATACTTCTCGGGCATATTCTCCAGCACGCAGTTCACCAGCATAGCCTTTTGGTCAGATTTATCAAAGGCCTCTACGATAATGTCTGCATCTGCAAGCATAACAGGGATATTCTCCTCGGTCAGCTTCATATTATGGGAAGTTATATTGCAATAAGGCGCTATACGCTCAAGAGTATCCCTCATAGCCTCCGCCTTGGGCTTGCCAAGCTGGTCAGGAAAGTACTGCTGGCGGTTCAGGTTTGAGATGTCAACGATGTCAAAATCAATGATACGCAGCTGTCCCACACCTGCTCTCGCTAAGGCTATTGCAATATTTGAGCCAAGTCCCCCAAGTCCGCAGACTGCCACGGAAGCGCTGTCAAGCTTTCTCTGAAGCTCAGCTCCGTGCCTTTCCTCAAGAGCCCTGTACATTTCCTCTCTTGTTGGTATTGGCATATCAGCCGCCTCCCACAAAACGAACGACCTCTACATGGTCGCCGTCCTTGAGTATAGTTTCATCGTATTTTACCTTTGGAACTATTTCTTCGTTTATCTCTACAGCAACTCTCTGACCGCTTATTTCCATATCAGAAAGCATTTCCGTTACAGTTTTTCCGTCTTTTTCAAGCAGTTCACCATTTATCTTTACCATTACGGCACCTCCTTAAAAAATTCAGGGAACCGCCTGCGCAGTTCCCTGAACGTGCATAACAATATCAGACTCCCTACGCTGGCATTAACCAAATCAGGTCGAAGGGTCGAAGGTAACACCTTCCTCTCAGCCTGTCCCGCAAGCTCCCCTGTAAAAGATATTATATCACATATTTTTTCCTAAATCAAGTACCGAAGCAAAAATACTTCAAATATCATGGCAAATTAGCTCTTAAAGGTGCAATACAATAGATAATACTCCTTTTTCGACAGAAGCAGAGATAGTTCCGCCCATCTGCTCGACAAGAGTTCTGGCGATTGAAAGTCCCAGACCTGTGGAATTTCGTGCGGCTTCTACGGTATAGAACCTGTCAAAGAGCTTTTCGACCTGTACGGAAGTAAGCTGTGAGGCGCGATTTGAGAATACAACAGTTCCGTCGGCTGAAAGGCTGACAGAAAGGTCTCCGTCACTGTACTTGACTGCATTGTTTATAAGATTTGAGAACACCCTGGCAAGAGCGGAGCGGTCAAGAATTCTTATTACCTTATGATCGGTTATGTCGATCTCTGGTATCAATCCCTTTTCACTGAGTATCGAGTAATAGCCTGCTATGCTCTCCTCAAGGACATTATTCACTGAGACCTGCTCCGGCTCCCCGTCAGGTTCAGATGTCATTATAACAGAGTATCGGAAAAGCTCCTCTGTTAGCTGCTTCATTGCCTCCGTCCTGCCGCTGATTATCTCAAGATAGCGTTCTGCCTCTGGAGACTTGTCCTCGCTTTTCAGCATATCAAGGTAACCGCAAATAGCTGTAAGCGGTGTTCTGAGGTCATGTGAGATATTGGTGACTGCATTTTTCAGCTCCATATCCCCCTGTACAAAGCGGTGGTGCTCTTCACGGAGCAGCTTCAGTTCATCATTCAGCTCGGACACAAGCTTTCTCACCTGTTTATCCCTGCTTGAGACTGTAATAAGGTTATTTGTATCTGTTTTCAGGCAGTCCGACAAAGCCTCTGCGATCTCCTTTGCGGATCTGCGCAGAAGCCATAGCTTTACCGACAGGAATACTGACAAAACTGCCAGCAGAATTACCGGGACTACCATAGAAAAACTCCTTTAACGAATACTCTTTTTTCTGAACATAATACAGCCTGCTGCTGTAAGCAAAAGCATGAGTGCAACGCAGGCTGCCACCCTGTAAGCGCCTATCTCTGACACTTCATCAGGAAAGCAGATGGCTGAGAACCACTGTCCCATGGGAAATGAGCTTGCTGCATATATAGATACTCTCTCAGCTGTGCCGCCACTATTCACGCCAATTGCAAGCATAATGGGTGCCGCTGACGAAAACAGGTGAAAGATAAGGATCTGTACTGCTACACAAGCGGCTGTTTTGCTTATAAGCATACTGAAAAAGGTCACAAATGCAGCGTGTGCCATACTAAACAGAAATGTCTTTGCCGCTAAAGAAAGCAGCTCTGAAAGATACGCTCCTGTTATATGTACGGCAATAGCCGCCCCTGCAAGCCATGAAGCAGTCATAAGTACCTCGACAACAGCAACTGCTGTACAGGAAGCAAAAAATACCTGTGTTCTTGTATAGCCGCTGATGAACTTGTTCCTTATGGTCCTGTCAGAGTATTCACGTCCAAGGAAAAGGGGCACGAATACCGATGTAAAGGCGATTATCCCCAATGAAAGTGCCTTTATCATAAGCTTTGACTGCTCAGATGAGCTTTCCGTGCCTGCTCCTGCGAGAGTTATGATAAAAGCGGCAGCAAGTCCGACGTATAGTAGTTTATTTCTGAAAAGTCGCCATAAATAGGAATTTATAAGCTTAGTCAATCTTTTTACCTCATTTCAAATCTTTTTTTCTGAATATAGTGATACCTGCGGCTGTTACCAGCACGAATGTGACTGCATCCAAAAGGCAGAGACCTGCAAGATAAATATTGAGTTTTTTCTGCGGGATCTCGGAAGTATCTTTATAATCCGCAAGAAAGTCATCAATATCATAGGTATGTATCACCTGATTAGTCGGCAGGATATAATTTAAGGCTTTATATACCTTTCTCTCGGTATCACCCAGTATCTTGCTGTGCTCATAGTATTCTCCACTCTCACGCAGATTACGGCTGCGTGAATCATTATCAAGCTTATCCTGGATAAGTCCTGACGAAACAAGCATAATGATTATAAATACTATCGACCATACTACTGAGCTTGCCCTCGATGGAATAAGCATAGAGAACAGAACAAACAGTGCATTGATCGCTATTATCAGTACGGCGATAAGTATTATCCTTCTCATAGTCACCCATCCGTCCATGCCATGTATACCGAATTTCAGAAAAGGCAGACTTATGATTGCTAAATTTACAATGAACATAATAAGTCCCGTTACAGAGCATACGATGAGCTCTGTCATGTAAACAAAGGCTCTCGAATGTCCCGAGATGATCTTGTTGCGTATAGTTCCATCGGCGTGTTCGCGGCTGATAAAAAGACTGTCTAAAACAGCAGCGGCAAAAATGTATACAAGTATGTAAAAGTACAGAGCAGCTTCAAAGACATATCCGTATATCTGCCCTGACTGCCTAAACTCTGCAGGCATATTTGCATCATCATAAATGCTATATACACAGAAAACAACCGACAGTATCATGAATATCCAGAACAGCTTTGACCTGAACATACGGCTGAACTCGGCTTTTAACAAGTTTTTCATATTTCCACCTCACTTCAGATCAAGTCTGCGGAAAGAAACAACGCCTATAAGTGTTGTTACCAGCGTTATTGCGATGTTGTATATCACCATGAACTCCCAGTGATAAGGCAGACTGCGTTCATCTGAAAATCTTAACGCCTGGCTCTGAAGCAGGCTGTCATAGAAGAATTCCTTTACTGCAAGCTCTGTACCGAAAAGGTTCTCGCTGTCAACTCCGTAAACATAGCTGTATTTATCGAGAACAGCATACTTTTCGGCTGAAATGATCTCCGGACCTGCGTCCAGAAGCTCCATGCTGTGTTCCTCAAGTTCATTGATAATGGCAACGCAGGCGATAAAAAACACTATCGCTGCGATCATACACACCGTTACTGCAATTGTCCTGCTGCGGACTATCATTGTTATCATCAGCATAAATGCTGTGACTGCAACAGTTCCCAGTGCGCCGATCAGCTGAAGCTGCATCATTACCGAGAATGAATGATGAAGAGCTCCGAACAGAATATATGAAAAAGCGTATGCGATAAAAAAGTAAAGATACTGGATGATTATCAGCGCCGCAGAGCAAACTGCAAGATCACAGATATATATGCCTGTTTTGGTGTTTCCTGCGATAAGCTTGTTCCTAATAGTCCCCTCATCGAACTCGCTTCCTGCATGGAATGCAACAAAAACCGCGGCTGTCAGCCCCATTGAGATGAGTCCGATATAGAGCGTTTTATCAGTAAAAACGTTACTAAAGTCTCCACTTTTAGTAGTAGCATACGTTAAGACATTGAAGCTTGAAGCCAGCACTACATTAAAAAGAACTACAAGCCAGAAAAGCTTTCCCGTAAAGCAGCGTGCAAACTCAGTTCTCAGAAGCCTGATCATTTCTGCCACCTCCAACAAGAGAGATAAAGAAGCCCTCAAGACTCTCGTCATGCTCGTTCATTGATATGACCTCACAGTTCTCCCCGGAAAGTGCATCGGAAAGCTTTGAGAAATTGAGCTTTGCAAAAATATCCGCTGAGGTCTCGGACAAGATCTTGTATTCAACGCCCATATTGTCCAGAACTCTTGCCATTGCCGCTGTGTCAGTCACCTCCATTCTGATACACTTGCGGCAGCTGTTGTCAAGCTCCTCTGCACTCATTTCCTTTACCACTCTGCCATGATCCACAAAGCCGTAATAGGTTGCCAGCTTTGACAGCTCGTCAAGGATATGGCTGGAGATCATGACAGTTATCTCCTTCTCTCGGTTGAGCCTGAGTATAAGCTCTCTTATCTCCACGATACCCTGAGGGTCAAGTCCGTTTATAGGCTCATCAAGTATGAGGAGATCAGGCTCTCCCACCAGTGCTACGGCTATGCCCAGGCGCTGCTTCATGCCAAGAGAGAAGTTCTTTGCTTTCTTTTTGCCTGTATTGGCAAGCCCCACAAGCTTGAGAAGCTCGTCAACACAGCTGTAATCGGGAAGTCCAAGCATCCTGCATTGATACTTCAGATTCTGCTGTGCGGTCATATCAAGGTAAATGGAGGGAGTTTCAACGACTGCTCCCATTCTTCTCCGTGACTTATTTATCCCTTTTTCATTGTACTTTACACCGTATATCTCGTAATCACCTGAGGAAGGCTCCTGAAGTCCGCAGAGAATACGGAAAAAGGTGGTCTTGCCTGCTCCGTTTCTTCCTACAAGTCCGTATATGGAGCCCTTGGGAACATTGAGGCTCAGTCCGTCAAGTGCCTTGAAGCTTTTGTAATTCTTTTTCAGATCATTTGTCTTTATTACGTATTCCATAAAATGTACCTCCTTGACTTTATGATACTATCCTATACCACAAAAGTAAAGAAAGCGGTAAAGAAAAGAGTAAAGATATAGTAAAGATCATGCCATTTTGAAGCCTATGCCCCATACAGCCTCTATGTAGTCCGTACCGTCGGCGGAGCGGAGCTTCTTTCGCAAATTGCTTATATGCTGTTTCAGCGAGGTCTCCGTACAGTCGGGTGTATCCGTGCTTATCCTGTCAAGAATGACCGACTTTGTTATGACCTGATCGGGATTGAGCATGAGAAGCTTCAATATGGCGTATTCAGTCCTTGTAAGTCTGACCTCATCGCCGTTTACTGTTACATTATGGGTATCTGTGTTCAGCTTCAGCTCCTTGTATGTAAGCTCGGAGCGCGATGATGTAAGCAGTCTGCTGCGGAGCTGTACCTTGATCCGCGCCTTTAGTTCTTTTATGTCAAAAGGTTTGGTAATATAGTCCGCTGCTCCGCTGAGAAGAAGCTCCACCTTATTGTCAATATCTATCTTTGCGCTTACGATAATAACGGGAATCCCCTCTATCTTAGGCAGCAATTCCTCTCCGCTGAGTCCCGGGAGCATAAGATCAAGAAGTATCAGGTCAGGCTTATGCGAGGATAAAAGCATAAGCGCCTCAGTCCCGGAATAAGCCCTTGTAACTCTGTAGCCCTCACGGGACAGAGCTTCCTCAAGCATATTTCCTATATGTATATCGTCGTCAATTACCATAATATGTTCGTTCATTGTATTATCTCCAGTCAGAATAAAGTAAGCTGTTCGTATTTTTCGGGAAGCTCGTTCAGATAACCGAAGCAGGCATTTATATCGTGTATAATGCCGTATTTATCGCAGAATTCGTTGAATACAGCCATAAGCCGACTGTGGTTCGGACTGACTATCTCATAGGCGCTGCCAAACTCTTTGCGGTATCTTTGCGACAAACCTCCAAAATGCCTGTCAAGGGCAGAGTAAAAATACTCCCTGTTGCCATCTCTGAGTGTCAGTCCTATACCGAAGAAGACTATCCCCTTCACTCCCGCTTCGGCACAGTAGCCGAGAAGTCCTCTCAGGTTCTCCTCGCTATCATTTATATAAGGCAGAAACGGACTAAGCCAGACTACTGTGGGAACTCCGAGGCGCTTCATCTCCATGAGGACATCTGCTCTTCTGCTTGTTGGGCAGACATTTGGCTCAATTATCTTGCAAAGCTCATCATCAAAGGTGGTCATTGTCATCTGTACAACCGCCTTCTGCTGCTGATTTATGGAGGCTATAAGCTCGGCGTCCCTGAGTATCAGGTCGGACTTTGTAAGCACAGCTGCCCCGAACTGGTATTGCTCCATTTGCCTTTGAAAATAACAATGAACATTTTCAGCATAAAATTGTGTTTTTCTATCATTTTTATTTGACAATCCAAAAGCTTTAACGTATAATTATAATAAGATAACTACTGTGGAAAGGAGGAGTATCATGCGTGTTTATATGATAGGCTGGCACTGGACGCATCCTGCCGATTTCAGGATAAACCGTCCCAACGGAGTCCACGGTATGCAGCTGATACTTGTGCAGTCAAAAGCCTGTATAGGTATGGGAGATAATGAATATAAGGTAGACGCCAACACTGCATTCCTGACCTCAAGCTGCTTTCCACACTCTCTAAGTGCCTCAGGTGAGGAATACGCAGATGACTGGATAAGATTCGAGCTTGAAGAGGGCGACAATGACTTCCTTGAAAGTCTCGGTATGGAATTCAACGTCCCCATAAAACTGCCATCGGACTCAGTCTCTGAGCTAATAAGGATATGCAGAGACATATATGAATCGGACAATGCAGAAAAGGACGCCATCATACGCTGCCTCATGACAGCGATTATGCTGCAGCTCAAAAGTGCATATTCTCCCACGCACAGAAATGTACAGACACACTATGACAGCGAGCTGGACTCTATACGCCAACAGATATACGACTCTCCCGCTTATGACTGGACTATACCCGTTATCGCAGAAAAGCTCAACCTTTCCGTTGCGCATTTCCAGAGACTGTACAAACAGCGCTACGGCGTTTCCTGTACAAAGGATATACTCACCAGCCGTATGGAGCTTGCAAAGCAGCTCCTCAGCAGAAACGATATTACTGCTGTTGAGGTATCGGAAAAATGCGGATATACCGATTATTCCCATTTTTCAAGGGTATTTCAGAAATACGCCTGTGTTTCACCTGCTAAATTCAGAAAGGAACACCTGACAAAATAAAAAACAGCGGCACTTGATCCGGTGCCGCTGTTTCTGTTATCACGCCTGCTCGCTGAGCCATATTGAGGCACGGTCCTGTATCATGCTGATAGCAGTATCAATATCCTGGCCTCCGCTGAGATAGTTCAATACCTCCTCCTCAACTATCCAGAAGAGAGAACGGTCTGTTTCGGAGTACTCCCATCGGTCTATTGAGGCTATGTAGTCATCTATAAAGTCGCAGTCCGCCTGCTCAAGCTTTATGTCATTGAGCTGTGTAACCTCATTGCCCTGAACGGTAATGTCAGAGACAGTACCCTTGTACTTTTCGTCAATGAAGTTTTTAGCTATATTTCTGCGGGCTGCATTGTTTATGGGAAATCCCTCCACAAAGGTGTACTGTACAAATGTTTCACCGCTTTCCGGGTTTGGAAATTCTTCTCGGAATGCATAGTTATCGGTCTGGAACTCTTCGGTATAAAATCCGCGGATAAACTCCCATGCCGCCTGCTGCTTTTCCTCGGAGATATTGGAGCGTATAGCTATATCTCCCGTGCCGCAGAGAAAAGCACCGCTTCCGTCAGATGAAGGAAAACCGACCAGTGTATAGTCTCCGTCACGAAGACGGGCAGAGCTGCTCTCATAGTTGCTGAAGTTCATCTCGCTTATCAGTCCCGCCTGATAACTGTTTACGTATTCAACGTGGACCATGGCATCTCCGTTATAATCATATTCGCCCTTCTGACCGCTGTTGCTTGGAAATGTATTGCAGAATTCAAGCATCTTGCGAAAATCGGGATCATCAAAATGTACCTGGCATTCAGCATAATCGACAAATGAGGGCGTATTTGCACGAAGTACATCGTAGTATATATTCTCTGCATTAATGGAGCCGTTCACTGTGGAGCCCTCGGGCATTGTCTCCCAGCGGTCTATAAATTCGTCTATTGTCCAGTTCTGCTGTTTTCCCACATATTCCGACTTTCCGATAAGTGTTTTTGCCCAGTAATGAGTCGGAATGGAGTAAAGCCTGCCTTCCCTCTCACAGAGCTCAAGAATGTGCTTATTCAGGGTTTCGGTGTTGACATCAGGATCGTTTTCCATGAATTTGTACAGGTCAACAAAACCGCCTTTACGCTTGAATATCTCGAACTTAGCACCATTTCCGAAGGAAAAAGGTCCTACAAGATCTATATCTTCAGAGTTCAGAAGGTCCTGAGTGACCTGAAAGTCTATCTGGGTAAGCTCATCATCGGTAAATCCGTGAGGCATTCCGTCATCATCGGTGTTGCTGCCGTAGGATTTTATCTCGATACGGATGCCGTTATCCTCAGCATTGAACTCGTTGATCCGCTGCTTCATAGTGTCCCAGGGCTCGGTCATACAAGCCATTGTAAGGACTATTTCCTCCCCCTCTTCACGCGTTGAAGCTTCAGCAGATGTAGTCATATCTCCGCCTGACGGAGTTTCGCTGCTCACGGGGGAGCTCTGTGGTACTGTCCCGGAACTGCAGCCTGTGATAAGTGCCGCTGCTGCAATAAATAATACTGCTTTAGTTTTCATTTTGTTTCCTCCTTTTTTCCCGGCATTTTAACTTTTGTCTGTCAGGAACTGTATATATAACGTGACAGGTACGTAAATTATCACAAAAAATGTACACAAATCAGGAGAAGAAAGATATTGAAGAAAAAATATGATTTTTTTCAAAAAAGCACTTGACAAACAACTCATAATGTGGTAAAATATTTAGGTACTGCGGAACAACTGGTTATACAGTCCGCCTCGGCAAGTCTGAGCCGTGTAAAATTTATCAGACATATATGCGGATATGGCGGAATTGGCAGACGCGCATGGTTCAGGTCCATGTGAACGCAAGTTCATGCAGGTTCAACTCCTGTTATCCGCACTTTAAAAAGCTTCCCTTTCAGGGAAGCTTTTTTTGTAACGTTTTATATTCTCAGGGTACTAACATACAGAAGCTTCTGAAATATAAGGAAGGAGGGAGACCTTTGAACAGGAATATTGAGGAATACTACAACCAATACGGTAAGAAGGTCTACGCCTATCTTCTTAGTATCTGCCGTGAGCCCGATACAGCTCAGGAGCTTACACAGGAAACCTTCTGTCAGGCAATCAAGTCTCTCAGCCGCTTCAATGGTGACTGCTCTGTATGTACATGGCTGTGTCAGATAGCTAAATTTCTGTGGCTGAAGGAGCTGAAGCGGCGGAAATATCATCCTTCTGCCTCTGAAGAGGAGCAGCTTGAAAGGCTTGATATAAGCATTGTACCTCCCGATGAACAGCTGGAAAGCTCTGACACTAAAATGTATGTCATCAGACAGATACATGAGCTCCCCGAACGTGAAAAAGAGATAGTTCTTCTCAGAGCTACGGGCGCCCTGACATTTGAAGAGATAGGTCAGCTTTTCGGCAAGAGCGCAAGCTGGGCAAGAGTGACCTACTGCTGCGCCAAACAGAAACTGAGAAAGGAGTAATGACATGAGATGTGAAATAATCAGGGACCTGCTTCCGCTTTACTGCGATGATGCTCTTTCAGATGTAAGCAAGGACGAGGTTGAAAAGCATATTGCAGAGTGTGATGACTGCCAAAAAGTATACATCGACATGAAAGGACAGGATATAAAGCTCCTGACGCAGGAAAAAGACATAGCCCCTATGAAAAAGGTAAAGCAAAAAATACGCCTTTCAAGAGTTCTTCTCATCGCCTTTGTACTTGCGGGACTGATTCTTGGAGGAGCATATGAACTATTATGTGCATCTCCCATGCTTGTAAGCTCCGATAAGATAACTTACGATGTTTCCTCATACACGGCGAACTCTGTTTACAGCTATTTTGACGATGTCAATAACCGCCGTGAGGAGTTAATTGTCTCAAAAGATGCAGATTTTACGCAGGACACCTTTGAAAATGCAGTATATGTTGATGGTGAGAAGCTCCTTGATGACAGTGGAGAGCCTGTTCCTGCCACAGGCACTCTCTATCCGGGAGGAGTATTAAGAGTATCTATCCATGCCGATAACTGGCTTACTGCAATGAAGATAGATGTTGACCAGACATATTCGGGAGAGAAAGTCTCTGCGACTGTCGGTTTCCGACCATGCCTTCCATTCCGCCAGGATATGAACAGGATAAGCACCGAAAACGGAATGGTCTGGAGCTCTCCGTTAGTAAATATAGGAGAGAACTCCACTCTGACGATACATTGCAGGGACAAGGATATAGTTCTCGACCTGTACGAACTATCAAAGGATGCTGAATAAACGAAAGCCGCCTTTAAAGGCGGCTTTTTCTTTATGATTTGACTTCACAGCTGTGGATCACCTTTGCAGGACAGGCTGCCATGCAGGCTCCGCAGTTGGTACACTTGTTATAGTCGATCGAAGCGTGGAAATTGTTTACCATAATAGCTTCATTAGGACATTTCTTCTCGCAGATCTTACAGCCGATACAGCCGTTCTTACATACAAGCTTAGTCGCCTTTCCGTTGTCTCCCGACGAACAGAGCACGTCAATATGCTTTGAAACAGGTTTTATACTTATAAGCTGATTGGGACAGACTGCTGCACACTGTCCGCAGGCACCGCAGAGTGCAGGTATGACTCTTGCCACTCCGTTTACTACCTTGATAGCATCATGCTCACATTCATTGACACAATCGCCCAGACCGATACAGCCGTATTTGCACATTCCGTTTCCGCCGTAAAAACGCTTGACCGCCTTACAGGACTGTACTCCGTCAAAGAGGAAAGCCTGTGAGGTAGCGTTGCAGTCACCGCTGCAGTGTACAACGGCAGTCATCGGGACTACCTCAGCCGCAGCTGTACCGAGTATAGCTGCGATCTTGCCAGCTGCGTCAGCTCCTCCGGGGCGGCAAAGATTTGTAGCTGCCCCCTTCTGAACTATTGCAGCAGCATAGTCTGCACAGCCTGCAAATCCGCAGGCTCCGCAGTTTGCCTGAGGCAGAGCATCGCCTATCTTTTCAATTCTTTCGTCAACCTCAACGTGGAAGACCTTTGCAGCTACTGTAAGAAGAACTCCCGCCAGTATTCCGCAGCCTCCGAGAACGAGTGCAGGGATAAGATATGTAGTCATTTCCCCACCCCCTTAGCTGAAAAGTCCCGAGAAGCCCATAAAGCTTACGGAAACTATGGAAGCAGCAATAAGTGTTGCAGGAACTCCCTTGAATGTCTCAGGGATATCTGCATATTCAAGCTTTTTGCGGACACCCGAGAATATAACGAGGGCTATCATGAAGCCAAGTCCGCCGCCAAGTGCATTGATTATTGACTGTCCGAAGCTGAACCCGTTGTCGATATTCAGTACAGTAACGCCCAGAACAGCACAGTTTGTGGTTATCAGTGGCAGATATACGCCCAGAGAGCTGTACAGCGAGGGAACGCATTTTTTCAGGAAGTTCTCAACCAGCTGAACGAAAAGGGCTATTACAAGGATAAATACTACCGTGTCGAAGTATTCAAGTCCGTTGGGCACAAGTATACCGTGATGGATAGGATATGTAACAACTGTTGCACATATCATTACAAAGGTAACTGCTATACCCATTCCCGTTGCGCTGTCAAGCTTCTTGGAAACGCCCAGGAAGGGACAGATACCCATGAATTTTGAAAGAACGAAGTTATCTGTCAGCATTGCAGACAGAAGTATCACCATAATTGTCTTCACTGACAGTCACCTGCCTTTCCGCAGGCTTCCGCATTGGGACAGCCCTCACAGCTGATCTCCTTGGGAGGCTTTTTATTTGAAAGCTTGTTCACTGCTGCGATTATCATACCGAGAGTGAAAAAACCTCCCGCAGGCATTATGAACAGCAGCATGGGATTATTGTGAAGCACAGGGATAGTCATTCCCATCCACTGACCTGCGCCTATTATCTCTCTAACAGAACCCATGAGGAACAGTGCTATGGTGAAGCCTATGCCCATACCTATTGCATCAAAGGCTGAGGCTATTACACCGTTCTTGCTGGCGAACATCTCTGCTCTGCCGAAGATGATACAGTTTACGGTGATAAGAGTCAGATAGATGCCAAGGCTGTCATAGAGAGCGGGCACGAAGCCCTCCAGAAGGAAGCCTATCAGCGTTACGAAGCTGGCTATGATAACGATGAATGCAGGGATACGCACTTTGTCAGGAATTACCTTTCTAAGCGCGGAAATAACTATATTTGAGCCAAGAAGAACGAATGTGGTTGCAAGACCCATGCCTATACCGTTCATTGCCTGAGTGGTAACGGCAAGTGTGGGGCACATACCCAGCAGCATTACAAGCGTGGGGTTTTCCTTGATTATGCCCTTTGTAAGCTCCTTGACAAGTGAATTCTTATTTTCAGCCACCGAGTATCGCCTCCTTGTTCTCATTATATACATTCAGAGCAGTATCAACTGCGTGCTTCATTCCCTTTGATGAGAATGTGGCGCCGCTTACTGCGTCAAAGGACTCCGAGGGAGCTGTAAGCCCGTAGAACTGCTTACGGAAGTCAGCTTCGTCTCTTACCTTTGAGCCAAGACCGGGAGTCTCGCCGAGAGAAACAAATTCGATACCCGAAACAGCCCCCTGCTCGTCGATACCCACAAGAATATTTATGCCATCCTTGGAGTATCCGTCCGTACAGACCTGTATAACTGCCTTTTTGTCAGCAGTAACAGCAACAGACTCAACCTCGTCATACTTACATTTCAGATCAACCACATGGCACTCGGTCTTGCCAAAGAGAGCTTCAACACTGGTGCTGAACTTCTGCTCCTTCTGGTCTGCGATACGGTCCTTAGTGAGCTCATAGGCAAATACCAGAAGCAGTGAAGCGATAACACATATCACTGTGAGTACAAGAGTGGGCTTTACCTTATCCTTCATTTTTCTCAGCCTCCTTTGCACCAAGTACCTTTGTCCTTGTGAGCTGCTCGATATAGGGGGTGAGCACATTCATAAGAAGTATTGAGAACGAAACGCCCTCGGGATATGAACCGAAGTGTCTTATAACAAAGGTTATGATACCACAGCCAAGACCGAATACGATCTTTCCCTTTGTGGTTATGGGAGTTGTGGCGTAGTCAGTAGCCATGAAGAAGGCTCCCAGGAACACGCCGCCTGCCAGTATCTGATAAAGAGGATCCTCGCCTGCTATCCAGCTGAGGAGGAATAAGCTTCCGATAAATGAAACAGGTGCAGCAAGTGAGATTATCTTTCTTGCAGCAAGATAAAGTCCGCCGATAAGAAGCGCAAGAGCCGATACCTCACCGAGACAGCCTCCTGTCTTTCCCAGGAAAAGGTCCAGATAGCTTGGCACACTCTGACCTATCTCGCTGAGCTTATCCGAGGTCATTCCCTTCAGTACAAGAGGAGTTGCCGCTGATACAGCGTCCACCTTCTCACCAAGAGGCAGAACCCAATGGGTCATTGCCGCAGGGAAGCCGACCATGAGGACTATTCGGGCAGTTATGGCAGGATTTGCAAAATTCTGTCCAAGTCCGCCGAACAGCTGTTTTACGATCACTATAGCCACAAATGAGCCGATGACCGCCATCCAATAGGGCAGAGTCACAGGCAGGTTCATAGCAAGGATAAGTCCCGTTACCACCGCTGAAAAGTCAGTAATAGTATTGTCGCGCTTCATCATGAGCCTGCATATATACTCAAAGAATATGCAACTTCCGATACAGACCGCAGTCAGCGGTATAACGCGAAGGCCGAAGAAATATATCGCTGCTCCCCATGCAGGAAGAAGTGCGATTATTACATTCAGCATAATTGTTGAAGTTTTAACATAGTTTTCGTCGTGTGGTGACGGCGAAACGATAAGCTTGTTCATTGTCTCTCCGCCTCCTTACTTTCTTGGTATGAGCGCTTTTGCAAGCTGATTGGTCTCTGCCAGCTTCCTGTTGGCAGGACAGACGTATGTACAGCTTCCGCAGTTCATGCAGAGCAGCACCTTCAGCTGCTTGAGCTCCTCAACATTGCGGGTCTTGTAGGCTCTGTCAATGTCAGCCGGCATAAGTCCCAGCGGACAGACCCTAACACATCGCCCACAGCGTATGCAGTTAGAGGTTTTTCGCTCGTCATAGTGGTTTATAGCAAGTAAAGCATTGGAGGTCTTGACAACAGGCATATCTATATCGGGAACGCACATTCCCATCATAGGTCCGCCTGCGATGAGCTTCTTTATGGAGTCGATATCAGCCTTGCAGAATTCAAGGAGCTCCCTGAAAGAGGTACCGATGACTGCTTGTATATTCTTCGGCTCACCAACAGCGTTTCCGTCAATGGTAAGTCTTCGGGTAACCAGCGGCATTCCTGTCTGCATATAGCGATAAAGGAATGCGATAGTTGATACATTGATAACGATGACTCCCGAATCAGCAGGAAGGGCGCCTTCATTGACTATTCTGCCTGTGGAATTGTAGATGATGACCTTCTCCGCTCCCTGTGGATATGATGAGGGCAGAGTGATTATATCTATAGTGTCATCATTTTCAGCCATTGCCGTAAAGTTCTTGATAGCCTCGGGCTTGTTGGCCTCAATTGCAAGCTTTGCGCTTTTAATACCCAGCTGAGACTTCACCATGTTGATACCGTTGATGATGTCCTCGGGATTTTCCATCATCTCGCGGTAATCCGCAGTTATGTAGGGCTCGCACTCAGCCGCGTTGATTATAAGTGTGTCAATTTCTGTCTTGGGATTGAGCTTGATATGTGTGGGGAAACCTGCACCGCCAAGACCGCAGGCACCGCTCTCACGGACCGCCTTGATAAAGCTCTCCTTATCAGTGACAACAGGAGGCTTTACCTCGTCAGATACGGTCTGCTGACCGTCGGTCTCGATCTCCACCATCTTACAGACTACGCCCATAGCATTGCGGTAGTCGGTTATAGCTGTTACCTTTCCGGATACTCCCGAATGAACAGGAGCACTGAAGGCTGCGTCCGTGTCCCCTATTTTCTGTCCGACTTTTATTTCGTCTCCTACTTTGACCATAGGCTGACATGGTGCGCCCATAGTCATTGACATTGGAATCCTTACCTTAGCAGGCACAGGAAACACAACAGTAGAGCTGTTTTCCGTATTTTTTCGGTGTTTCAGCTTGATACCGTTCAGTTTTTTCATAAAATTCTCCTCAATATGGATTAGGGTAAGACCATGAATAAAGTACAGATCAAGGTCTGAAGGCAAAAAGCCCATACAATTAATATTATATAATATTCCGCAAAAATATTCAAGAGGTTTTTACAAAAAATATACCGTATTGAGAAATAAATATGTTACCAACAAATAAAAGGCACCCGAAGGTGCCTTTCAGTAATTATTTATTTCTGCGCTTTAATGATACAGCGAATACTGCTGCGGAAACTCCGAGAAGTGCGATGACGCCTGTAGCGTTGCGGTCACCTGTTTTCGGCGAATCGGTCTTTGTTGTAGTCTTGGCAGCTGTAGTAGTCGCCTTTGCTGTCGTAGTCGTTGTATTTGTTGATGTCACAGATGTTGTGGTGGTAGTTGTTGTGGTGGTAGTTGTTGTGGTCGTTGTTGTAGTAGATGTTGTGGTCGTCGTTGTAGTAGATGTTGTGGTCGTCGTAGTAGTTGTTGTGGTTGTCGTTGTAGTAGATGTTGTGGTCGTAGTTGTTGTGGTTGTCGTTGTAGTAGATGTTGTGGTCGTAGTTGTTGTGGTCGTCGTTGTTGTGGTGGTTGTCGTCGTTGTTGTGGTCGTCGTTGTTGTGGTGGTTGTCGTCGTTGTTGTGGTCGTCGTAGTAGTTGTGGTGGTGGTGGTGGTCGTTGTAGTAGTTGTGGTCGTCGTTGTAGTTGTTGTGGTGGTCGTTGTGGTCGTCGTTGTAGTTGTTGTGGTGGTCGTGGTAGTAGTTGTGGTCGTCGTAGTAGTTGTGGTGGTCGTCGTAGTAGTTGTTGTGGTCGTGGTAGTAGTTGTGGTCGTCGTAGTAGTTGTTGTGGTCGTGGTAGTAGTTGTGGTCGTCGTAGTAGTTGTTGTGGTTGTCGTTGTAGTAGGTGTTGTCGTTGTAGTTGTGGTCTCTGTAACCTCTGCGCTGCTCAGCATCTTAGGATTGAACGCCGAATAACCAAACTGTATACCACCGTCAAAGGACTTGGCAATAGTTGCACCTGCTACGTGTCCTCCCTCATCGCCGCTTCCGTCAGCATCGGGAGCAAGTGTGGAGCCCTGTATGGAGCCCGTATACTTGAACTTCGTAGCGTCCTTCAGATTATAGAGAACAGGCATATTCTCCCCGGAATCGCGTAGAAATTCGCCCTTGTCATTATAAAGTCTAAGGTTTGTCAGCGGAAGCTGTACATCATCACCGGGTACATTGATAACCAGATATGAACCCTCAGGTATATAAACGTCCATCTGGATATAACCCTCATTGAAGGTCTTTGCCTGCTTTTCGTCAAGATTTACGATATTCAGGTTGTCGTCGTTACCCGTTATCGTCCAGCCCTTATCGTAATACTGGGCAACTCCCAGATTAGCATTGGGCTCAAGTTCCGAAAGATATTTGCTTCTCTCGCGGAGCAGTTCGAACTCTTTGTCAAAGTCAATGAGCTGTCCAACATATATCTCACACTGACCTTCGTCAGCAAAGTGTCTGATCTCGTCGCTGATGGTTCCCACAGAACCAACAACGAAATTCTTTTCATCAGGCTGGAAGTTCTTGAGGGTATCTCCGCCAACTACTATCTGAGCAGCCTTTGTTCCTTCCTCAAGCTTTGCGCCTACTGAATATGAAACAGGATCTCCAAGGTTAGCATTACCGCCTGCCGCAAGTCTTCCCTCGCAGTCAGAACCGTGTGCCGCAAAGTCATCATGCAGGAATACCGAGAATTGCGATGCCGCACCGAGAAAATACTCGTTTTCGTTGTCGATACCCAGAAGCTGAGCCCTGTTATCGTCGGTCACTGCCTGAATGCCGCTTTTATCAGGCTTATTCCTGTGTGTGACTATAGGGAATGCTCCCACAATACACAGTGATGTGAACACACTTAGAAAACGCCTGAATTTGATCTTATCCATGCCAATTCCCCCTAAATATTTTATTTTTATAATTTTATCACAAATTAACAGAAATTTCAATTTGCGATTTAAACAAAATTGACATTTAATATTAAAGTCATATTCACAATCATGTCATAAAAAAGGCGTCCCCCGTCATACGAGGAACGCTTGTAAACTAAAAAAAGCACCTGCGATCGCAAGTGCTTCTGGAGGCGCCACCCAGATTTGAACTGGGGATCAGGGTGTTGCAGACCCACGCCTTACCACTTGGCTATAGCGCCGTCTTTGGAGCGGATTACGAGGCTCGAACTCGCTACCTCCACCTTGGCAAGGTGGCGCTCTACCAGATGAGCTAAATCCGCATAATGGCGACCCCGAACAGATTCGAACTGTCGACCTCCTGCGTGACAGGCAGGCGTTCTAACCAACTGAACTACGAGGCCAAAGAATTGGTGGGGACTACAGGGCTCGAACCTGTGACCCTCTACTTGTAAGGCAGATGCTCTCCCAGCTGAGCTAAACCCCCACTTTTTCTTCCGTTCATCGGTTATCAGTTCCGACGACTTTAATATTATACCACGGTATTTTTGATTTGTCAACCCTTTTTCAAAAAAATTCAAAAAAATTTTCGAGCTGCGATACATGGCTATATACCGCAGCTTTTTAATCAGATTATATAGAACCAGCTCTCCTCAGGATCAAGATCTGCCTTCTTGACCTGCTCTACAGGAGAATCAAAATTATATCTCAGCTCCTGATTTTTAATGCTGACCTTTGCACCTGCGGGCACTGAACGGGTTATGAATGCGTTACCGCCGATAACAGCATCCTTGCCCACAACAGTCTCACCGCCGAGTATAGATGCTCCCGAATAGATAGTTACATTATCCTCAATGGTAGGATGGCGCTTCTTGTTTCTGAGAGACTGGCCGCCCCTTGTGGAAAGAGCTCCCAAGGTAACGCCCTGATATACTTTAACGTTGTCCCCTATCTCTGTGGTCTCACCGATAACGATGCCTGTACCGTGGTCGATAAAGAAGTATCTGCCGATAGTAGCGCCGGGGTGAATGTCGATTCCGGTCTTGCTGTGAGCGTGCTCAGTCATTACACGGGGTATCAGTGGAACGCCCAGAAGAAAAAGCTCATGAGCAAGACGGTTTACCAGTATCGCATAGAGTCCCGGATAGGAATAGATTATCTCGTCCTTATTATAGGCAGCGGGATCGCCGTCATAAGCTGCCTGAACATCAGTCTCGATAAGCTCCCTTATCTTCGGCAGCTTGTTGAGGAACTCAAAGGTTATCCTCTCGGCGTTGTCGGTTATCTCCTCGTCCCCAAGCATAACGTACTTATCGTCATACCTCAGCACAATGGAGATCTGCTTGATAAGCTTGAAGATAACGTCCTCAAGTATCATGGAGACATTGTTCCTGACTGTGTAGACCCTGTAGCTCTTATTGCGGAAATATCCGGGGAAGATAATGCGTCTCAGGGACTCTATAATATTTATGATGACATCATTTTCAGGATGATCGTAGGCTTTTACCTCATCAATAGTCCTGTTGCCCTCATAGTCGGCAAGTATGCTTTTGGTAAGATCATTTATGTCCTTTTCAAGCTTATGCATTGTCATTCACCTCTTATATAATTATGAAGCTTTATGCGCTGTTATCACTCTATAATTATACCGTATTTTTCATATTTAGTCAATATGCATTATATGATTGTTGCCTCTGTCTACCCTTCCGCCAATTGTTTCGCCTTGACATTATCCTTTTTTCGCTGTATATTATATATAAGTAAAGGAGTGATCCCTGTGAACAGCAGTATCGACAGCTCTCTGACAGGAGAGTTCAGCAAAAGTATATGGTCTAAATTCCGCAAGGGTATCGACCAGTACCGCCTTATAGAAAATGGTGACAGAATAGCTGTCTGTATTTCGGGCGGCAAGGATTCCATGCTTATGGCAAAGTGTATACAAAGGCTGCAAAAATACGGAAATATTGATTTTGAAAGCGAATACATAGTCATGGACCCAGGATACGCTCCCGAGAACCGCGAAAAGATACTTGCAAACGCTAAGGCTCTTGAGCTTCCCGTGAAGCTTATGGAGACGCGGATATTCGAGTCAACTGCAAAAGTCGAAAAGCACCCCTGCTTTCTCTGTGCAAGGCTCCGAAGAGGCTGGCTCTACAAGACCGCTCAGAAGCTGAGCTGCAACAAGATAGCCCTCGGTCATCACTTTGACGACGTTATAGAGACTATTCTCATGGGTATGCTCTACGGCTCACAGGTTCAGACCATGATGCCGAAGCTCCACAGTGAGAACTATGAGGGTATTCAGCTTATTCGCCCTCTTTACCTTGTCCGCGAAAATGACATTATCCGCTGGAGCGAATATAACGGACTCAGCTTCATACAATGTGCCTGCCGCATAACAAGAAGTGAAGGCAGCTCCAAACGTGCTGAGATAAAGCAGCTTCTATGTCAGCTCCGCGAGACCAATCCCGCTGTTGATATGAATATTTTCAGAAGCGTGGAGAATGTAAACCTTCAGACCCTTATCTCCTATCACCTGGGCAGCGAGTACCATCATTTTCTCGATGACTTCGACAAAGGACTTAGTATCAAGGGCACTAATAATTTCTCATGAAAGTCAAAGGCTCACCATCAGGTGAGCCTTTTCTGTTGTCGAAAAGCATAATCGAAGCGCTTCTTCTTTGGCTATTATGCGGAATTATGGCGTATGACAGCAAAATCTGTTGAACCTTCTCCCCGTTTGTGTTATAATATTTTTATATCTTGTCCCATTTATTATATGGGCATTCAATGGTGATACTTTGATGCTAAAAAAACTCCGCGGCAGTATTCTGCTGCTAATTACTGCCATCATCTGGGGCACAGCCTTTGTAGCTCAGAGCGAAGGCATGAACTATGTAGGCCCCTTCACGTATAACGCTGTCCGAACACTTATCGGAGGGGTTGTCCTTATACCTGTCATAGCACTTTTCCGCTGCACACCACTGCGTAAAAAAGACAGCAAAAATGAAAAGGCTCCTCTGAATACTACCGTAAAAGGCGGTATCTGCTGCGGAATACTGCTTTTTATCGCCAGTTCCTTCCAGCAATCCGGAATAAAACTTACCACCGCAGGCAAGGCAGGCTTCATAACTGCACTCTATGTGGTAATAGTTCCGCTGGTGGGGATATTCTTCGGAAGGAAGTCCTCGGTAAAGACCTGGGTATGCGCCGCTGTTGCCGTACTGGGATTCTACCTACTGTGCATAAAAGAGGGACTGAACCTCTCAAGAGGCGACTTTCTTGTGCTTATCTGCGCTCTTTTCTTTGCACTGCACATCATGGTGATAGACAGCTTCAACGATAAAAGTGCCGACAGTATGCTGATGTCCTGCATCCAGTTCTTTACGGCAGGGCTGATGATGACGGTGTGTATGTTCATCTTTGAAAAGCCCTCACTCAGCGGTATTTTCGCTGCAAAAGCCACTATACTCTACACGGGCATAATGTCCTGCGGAGTTGCTTACACATTGCAGATGATAGGTCAGAGGTATACTCCCCCGTCAGCGGCTACTCTGATAATGAGCCTTGAATCTGTTTTTGCTGCCCTGTCAGGCTGGCTGATACTCTCGGAAAAGCTTAGCATAAAAGAGTTCATTGGCTGTGCGCTGGTGTTCGCTGCGGTCATTCTCGCACAGCTCAATATAAAGACAAAAACAAAACAAACAAACGGAGAAGATGCGTATGGAAAAGAAGTATCTTAGCAAAATCATTTTTGCCCTAATCGTTGCAGCCTTCATTATCTGCTGCATGATCCAGGCACCTGTGTCAGAGGCTGTCGGCTCGCTGTGGTCGCTGCTGCCGCCCATTGTGGCTATCGGTCTGGCACTTATCACCAAAGAGGTATACTCCTCACTGTTCATCGGTATACTCACAGGCGGAGTCCTCTATTCCACTGCAACCTCAGGCGGCTTCCCGGGAATGTTCAAGGCAGTTGTACAGGACGGTCTTATTGCCAATATAGCCGACTCTTATAACGTGGGAATTCTTGTGTTCCTGGTAGTTCTTGGAATCATCGTTGTTCTCATGAACAAGGCCGGCGGAAGCCGCGCTTACGGAGAATGGGCTGCTGCTCATATCAAGACCCGCGCAGGCGCAAGTCTCGCTACCTTCCTGCTGGGAGTACTCATATTCGTGGACGACTATTTCAACTGTCTCACAGTGGGCTCGGTAATGCGTCCTGTAACGGACAAGCATAAGATCTCGCGCTCAAAGCTCGCCTACCTCATCGACGCCACAGCAGCTCCTGTCTGTATCATCGCCCCCATATCCTCATGGGCAGCTGCTGTCAGCGGCACAGTGGACGGAGTAAACGGTATTCAGCTCTTTATCAGGACTATCCCCTACAATCTCTACGCTATACTCACACTTATAATGGTTGTATTCATAGCGCTGAGCAACGCAGACTACGGTCCAATGAGAGTTCACGAGAACAACGCCAGGAACGGCGATCTGTTCACCACACGCAGCACAGTTTACGCCGAGGACGCAAAGCCCTCACACTCAAAGGGAAAGGTCATCGACCTTCTGCTTCCCGTTATTATCCTCATAGTTCTCTGCGTTATCGGAATGATATACACAGGAGGATTTTTCAGCGGAGCAAGCTTCATTGACTCATTTGCAGACTGCGATGCTTCGTTTGGTCTGTCTGTTGGCTCACTTGGAGCTCTCATCATTATAATACTCTATTATCTCTGCCGCAGAGTGCTTACATTCAATGAATGCATGGACTCAATACCTGCAGGCTTCAAACAGATGGTGCCTGCAATACTTATCCTCACCTTCGCATGGACACTGAAAACCATGACAAGCCTACTTGAAGCAGGTCCCTTTGTTTCGGGAATTGTAGAGAGCGCAACAGCTGTAAAGCTTCTGCTTCCTGTGCTTCTTTTCGCAGTAGCAATCGGACTTTCCTTCGCAACAGGTACCTCATGGGGCACCTTCGGAATCCTTATCCCTATCGTAACCAGTGTATTCAGCAAGCAGCTCGCTGATGTCGGCTCATCGGGAGATATCCCTTCAATGGTAATAATCTGTATCTCTGCCTGTCTGGCAGGCGCTGTATGCGGAGACCACTGCTCGCCTATCTCAGATACGACAATCATGGCTTCAACCGGTGCACAGTGCGATCATGTAAACCATGTATCAACGCAGCTCCCCTACGCATTCACTGTTGCAGGTGTATGTGCAATCGGCTATCTTATCGCAGGTATCGTTCAGCACTTCTTTGAGATGTCCAACGCATTCCTCAATGTTATCGTAACAGGTCTGTCTGTAGTGATCATGCTGGGCATACTTCTTGTAATAAAGAAAGCAGGCTCTCAGGAGCCCGAGCCAGTGGCAGTTCCTGCAAAAGCAGCCCCCAAGACTGTTAAAAAGACAGAACCCGTAAAAAGCATCACCGCAAAGCCTCACAGCTCCTCAAACAAGAAGAAAACAGGCAATAATAAGAAAAAGAAGAAAAGATAACAAAAGAGCCGCCCTGATGGGCGGCTTTCTTATTATACATTGTAGATTATCTCGGAATAGCAAGGGATAGGCCACTTTGCAGAAGGCATATTCAGCTCTATCTCGTCAGCTATGCTTCTCATTATATCCATTTCAGCCAGAACTACATCGTGGAAGAACTCAGCCTGCTTCTGGATACCCTCAACAGCGTTTGCTTCATTCACGCGCTGTTCAAGTCTCTCGATAGAATCATAGAAGCGGTCAGCAAGATCGTTGAGCTTCTTTGCGATCTTTTCATCAGTGTTGCAGGTAAAGCCGATCTGCTTCTTTGTTGCGATAGCGTCACAGAGTGACTTAACGTGCTCCATTGTAGCGGGAAGAAGCTGCTTTCTTGCCATTTCGACCATTGTACGGGCTTCGATGCGGACTGTCTTGGAGTACTTCTCAAGATGGATCTCTTTTCTCGCTGTAACCTCGTTAAGGTTGTAAATCTCAAACTTGCGGAAAATACGAACATTCTTCTCATCGGTATAATGAGGCATACAGTCTACTGTGGAAACATAGTTGGGAAGTCCTCTTCTCTCGGCTTCCTTCACCCACTCAGGTGAATAGCCGTCGCCGTTGAAGATTATCCTTCTGTGCTCCTTTATAACGCTCTTGAGGAGCTTTCTTACCTCGGCGTCAAAGTTATCCTTGCCCTTGAAGGGTTCCAGTATCTCTGTGAACTGGCTCAGCTCCTCGCAGACGATAGTGTTGAGAAGCACATTGGGACAAGCGATATTATCGGAAGAACCCACCATTCTGAACTCAAAGCGGTTGCCCGTGAAGGCGAAGGGTGATGTTCTGTTTCTGTCAGTAGAGTCCTTGGGGAATGAGGGAAGCGCATCAACGCCTATCTTGAAGGCTCTTGCCTCTGTCTTGTATACAGAGTCGTCCTCGATAGCCTGTAACACAGCCTCAAGCTCCTCGCCCAGGAACATGGAAACGATAGCAGGAGGTGCCTCATCAGCGCCGAGTCTGTGGTCATTGCCTGCGGAAGCCGCAGAAAGTCTCATAAGATCGGCATACTCGTCAACGCCCTTGATAAGTGCGCAGAGTATGGTAAGGAACTGGAGATTGTCCATAGGTGTGTCGCCGGGATCAAGAAGGTTCTGACCGTCGTTTGTGGACATGGACCAGTTATTGTGCTTTCCTGAGCCGTTTACTCCCTCGAAGGGCTTCTCGTGAAGGAGACAAACAAGTCCGTGCTTGAGAGCTACTTTCTCCATGACCTCCATAGCCAGCTCATTCTGGTCTGTACCCAGGTTTGAGGTGGTGAATATGGGAGCCATTTCGTGCTGTGCGGGAGCGACCTCGTTGTGCTTGGTCTTTGAATATATGCCCAGCTTCCAGAGCTCCTCGTCAAGATCAGCCATATAAGCAGCTATTCTCGGGCGAAGATTAGCGAAGTACTGGTCGTCAAGATCCTGTCCCTTGGGAGGCTTCGCACCGAAAAGTGTTCTGCCCGTGAGGATAATATCCTCACGCTGATCGTACATTTTCTTGTCGATAAGGAAGTATTCCTGCTCGGCACCGACTGTGGAAGTAACTCTTGTTACTCTGTCGTTTCCGAAAAGTTTCAGGAAACGTACAGCAGTCTTGCTCAGCGCCTGCATAGAACGGAGGAGAGGAGTTTTCTTATCGAGGACTTCTCCTGTATAAGATACGAAAACTGTGGGGATATAGAGACTGCCTTCCTTGACAAAGCAGTAGGATGTAGGATCCCATGCGGTATATCCTCTGGCAGTGCTGGTCCTTCTGAGACCGCCTGACGGGAAGGAAGATGCATCAGGCTCGCCCTTTACAAGAGCCTTGCCCGAGAACTCCATGATAGCCATGCCATTGGGCGCAGGATTTATGAAACAGTCATGCTTCTCAGCTGTTGAGCCTGTCATAGGCTGGAACCAGTGGGTGTAATGGGTAGCGCCTCTCTCAATAGCCCATTCTTTGATAGTATTGGCAACAACATCGGCTGTAGCCATATCAGCAAGAGGCTCGTTGTTCTGCATAGTCCTCTTGAGGGCTTTATAGATGTTCTTTGGGAGACGGGTCTTCATGACCTCCTCGTTGAACACGTTACAGGCAAATATCTCGGGAATATTAACTGACATATACTTTCCTCCTCAGAGCATTCTCACTCTATATACAATACTCCATTATATTTAGAAATTATACCACTATTGCGTGGATTTGTCAATATCAGCCGGCTATATGCCGCCTACTTTTTATTGTTAGTACAAAATAAATATACCTCTTACTCAAAAACGGTATATTTTGACAATACATGGCTCTGCTATGGCAAAAAATTACTGCCGTTCCTGTTAAGAACGGCAGTATGTCCGAATCCCCTGAAAGGAATTTTATCGGACTCATTATGCGGACTCGACCTCTGTCTCCATTGTTTCCTTCTTAAGCTCCTTGCTGTTGAACTTCTCGGGAGTTGTAAAGGTCGGAACCATTTTATGAAGTGCATCTACAGCGATCTTCTCGTTGTTCTGAAGAGCGGCGTTTCTCAGAAGATCAAGGCGGAAGGCAAAGGTCGCCTCGTCAATCTCGATCTGCTTGCCGATGAAAATAAGCTTGTTGGAAGTCTTCTGAAGTCCCTCCTCGTTCATAAGGAGCTCCTCCTTTATCTTCTCGCCGGGACGGAGTCCTGTAAATCTTATCTCAACGTCCTTGTAAGGCTCCTTGCCATACATACGGATAAGATTTTCTGCAAGAGTGACTATCTTGACAGGCTTGCCCATATCAAGGACGAATATCTCTCCGCCCTTTGCGATAGCTGCTGCCTCCATAACAAGGTTAACAGCCTCAGGTATGGTCATGAAGTACCTGATTGTGTCGGGGTGTGTAACGGTAACAGGTCTTCCCTGCTCGATCTGCTTCTTGAACAGCGGGATAACAGAACCGTTTGAACCGAGAACGTTGCCAAATCTTGTTGTAACGAACTCTGTTCTGCCCTCATGCTGCTGTGCAAGATACTGAACTATCATCTCGCAGCAGCGCTTTGAAGCTCCCATGACATTGGTGGGATTTACCGCCTTGTCAGTGGATATCATAACAAACTTGCCTACATCGTGATACTGGGCAAGAGTAGCAACATTGAAGGTGCCGATGATGTTATTCTTTATGGCTTCCATAGGCGAAACCTCCATGAGAGGAACATGCTTATGGGCAGCTGCATGGAAGACAACATCAGGCTTGTAGGTGTCGAATATCTGATTCATACGGAAATAATCCCTTACAGAAGCGATCAGTGTGACAAGCTTGAGCTCGTCACCGTACTCCATTTTCAGTTCCTGCTCGATCTCGTAAGCATTATTTTCGTAAATATCAACTATGATTATCCTCTCGGGGGCATACTTTGCGATCTGGCGTACAAGCTCTGAACCGATGCTTCCGCCGCCGCCTGTTACCATACAAACCTTGCCGCCGATAAAGTTTCTGATATCGGCATTGTCGAAGGTAATAGGCTCACGTCCCAGAAGACCCTCCACTCTGATGTCACGGATCTGGTGGATAATTGTCTTGTTCTTTTCGTCAAAGACAAGATTTCCGATAAAAGGCACGATCTTTACAGGAATCTTTGTATCAGCACATATATCAAGTATACGTTTTCTCTCATCATCAAGACATGAAGGGATCGCGAAGAGTATCTGCTCTATCCTGCGCTCTCTCACAAATCTGTGTATCTCATTGGTGGTACCAACGATCTCGACGCCTTCTATATCCATGCCGACCTTGTCTCCGTTGTCATCAATGATGCAGACAGGATCAAATATTGTGACCTGCTTGTCCTCAGAATAGGGAGAGAGCTTTGCGTTATGTATCTCCTTGAGGATAGTTCTGCAAGCCTGTCCGCCGCCTATGATCATTGTTCTCTTCCCTTTTACAGCCTTTGGTTTAACAAGGGTTATAAAAGCGCTCTTGAATAAATATCGGAAAAGGCATACGCCAAAAGTTATTATAGTAAGATGAAGGAATGAATAAAGCGGGTAAAAAACGTTATCTATTATATATACAATAGATGCGGCAACAACTATACCGACTATCGCGCCATATACACAGGTGAGATAATCCTTGCTGTTGAAGTATCTCCACATCCTGCTGTAGGCGCCTGTTATTAGCAATCCGCCTATACAGCATATTGCACTTACTGCGCCTGATACGATAAGCCGGGACTCATCGATATCTTTACCCCAGAAAGAAAGAATGAAATTGGCGATCAATGCTGCAACACATACAATAAATACATCAGCGACTGCAAGAACGATCTTTCGGCATTTGAAACTCCTGAACAAATCTTTCATAACGTATTCCCTCCAATTGGCCACAGTAAAAGCAGTGACCGTTTACTGCAAACACTCATAATTTGATTATAAAAATAAAACAAAATATTTAATACAGTAAACCAATCTTTTTATAAATATATAAATCCCCATCTACTCTTATATATATTTATTATACTTTCTGTTGCATGAAAAAGCAATACAAAAAAGAAATCCATAAAAATCATTGTCGAATTTCGTCACAACTCACAAAGAAAACTTAATTAATCAGTTGAATTCTCACGTTTTCGTCTTTTCACAAATTTATCACAAGTAAAATGATACGTGTTTTATACTGTTTGTATTTATCAAAAAGAATAGCCGGATATATCACTTTTATGCTGTACATTTTATATCATCATATGAATTTAACTATCTCCTCCACAGCCTTGTATTCACTGTGCATGGGAAGAGGGCTTGCATCGGGGGACGGATAACCAATGGGCATAATGAGTACAGACCGCTCGTTTTCGGGCAGTCCAAGCTCCTTTTCAAGGCGGGAATTGCTGAAATAGTTTACCCAGCAGGTACCGATACCAAGCTCCCAAGCCTGAAGCATTACGTGTGAAGCAGCTATGCTCACGTCCTGCTCTCCTGAGTGAACACCCTTTTCAAGAGGATTTTTCCAGTCCTCCGTCACGTCATAGGTAAACACAAGTACGGTTTTAGCACCAAATGTACATCTGCTTATCTCCCTGAGTTTTCCGAGTTTTTCTTCACTTTGCACAACATATATCCTCTGAGGCTGATAATTGCAGCCAGTAGGTGCAAGCACAGCAGCTCTCAGCAGTATCTTCATATGCTCATCACTTATTGGGCGATCATCAAAGCTCCTTACAGAGTATCTCTCAGCTGACAATTTAATAAAATCCATCGCATATCATCTCCTTTTAGGTAATTATATCATCTGAAATAACTTTTTTCAATAGATATTATACAGGTACTTTATGGATCAGATTATATTTAGTGACATTTGTCATTCAGAAAATGACGAATTACACCTTACAAAATAAGTACGGAAATGTTATGATATAGTCACAGTAAACCACTTCAGGCACAAAGAAAGGATGATGGTTATGTTGACTATCAATATTATTATCGCCCTGTTTATTATTATCCCCTTTGCTCTTCCGATTATAATAATCGCAATCGTAAGAGCATCGGACAAAAATGGATCTTCGGGAGCTGTGCAGCCACCCGGAACCCCAATGAATATCCCGCCTATTTATACGCAGCCATACCCTCAGCTGAAAGCTCCGCGCGTTTCTGTGCCGCAGCCTGCTCCACAGTACATTCCGGAACCGCCGCGTAAAAAGCACGATATGACCGTTTCAAACGTTCTCTTCCTTATAGGCACATTTTTCGTGGTGCTGTCGGGACTTGCCTTCGGAGTTGCCAGATGGGTCCATACCTCTCACTCGGGCAGGGTCGCTATAATCGCAGCAGCAGCGGCTGTTACCTTTATACTTAGTGCTGTTATCAAAAAATTCCTGAAACTTTCGGGAACTGCAGTATCATTCTACATCCTCGGAACAGGCTTTATGTCCACAGCTCTCCTTACAGCCGGCTTCTACAGACTCATGGGTGAATGGTTCTCATTCCACGGAGACGGCGCCTGTGCGCTTCTGGCAGCTTCTACCGCTCTGGCAGCTGCAATGCTGTTCCTCGGAAACAAACTCTTTTCAAAGCTCCCTCTTATTTATTCTGCTCTTTCCTGCACTGCATTTGCACTGCTGTTCGCAGCCTTCCAGGCAGGCGATACAATTGAGGGAACAGTTCCTGTACTCATCATACTTCAGGCAATAGTTACTGCTATTATTTATGTATTCAAAGCTGCTGACGGCAAAAAGCATGAGCTGCCATTCAAAATAGTCGGCTCAGCGGCCGCTCTTATCTACGGAGTATGCCCTGCAATGTACGTTTTGTCCGAAATAGCATCTCCCTCTGTACAGGGATACTTCATATCAGCCGTTATCATCGCACAGCTTGTATTCTATGGCTTCTATAAAAAGATAGAAGGTCTTATCTATGCTGAGTCAGTTGTAAGTCTCCTGCTTGCTCTTATGTTTTCACTGGACGTTTACAACGGGTATGACAGGAGAAGCAGCTGCCTTTGTTTCTTCGGCGGAGCGTTCCTCATTTATATCATACATCGTTTTGTTCCCGGATTCAGGCACATCTTCACCGAGAGCTTCACCTTTGCCGCTTCTGTCATCTCAGCTGTTGTATGTCTGGCAAATGCTTCAGAATTTGAATATATTCCCGAAATAATGATCGCAATGCTGGTTTCCGCAGTAATAGGCGCATATGTTTTCAGCAAAAACAACATCATAAGCACTGCCGCAGGTATCACAGCAATATATCTTCCTATGCTGACCTGTGGATCAGCTATACGTATTATCATCTCAGAAACAGGTTTATCCCGTGTATCTGCCAACACATTATGCTGGTGCTTCCTTGCTTTTATATTCACGGCTTCTGCTTTCATTTTAAAGAGATTTGCCGGAAAAGCTGCTCAAGGAATTGAAGCCGCACGTTACACTGATCTTATCGCAGCCGGTGTGATCCTTATTGCAGCTTCTGAGACAGGCCGTTTCTTCCTCGTCCCCCTTGCTGTATGTCTCATTCACTTCGCAGTATCAAACAGAATGCGCTATAACTTCACAGCATTGCTTCCAGCTCTTTCCTTTATCATTACCGTCTACAAGGCTGTTACAGCATACTCATCGGACGAGATCATCAAGCTTATCGTATTATCGGCTGTATTTCTCACATATATGGGTCTTTCAAGGCTCATTTATTCAAAGGGCATTTTTGTTGCCTCGGATGAAAAGACAGTTCTGGATCCCATGCTCTCTACAGGCTGGCTGGCTATAGCATTGATGAACGGTCAGGGCAGAAACACCGCATTCTGTATGCTTATGGCTATGGCAGTGTATGCAGCCTGCTTCATAAAGAAGAATACACCGGATCATGTTTCATCGATCCTCCTGACGATAACAACAGCTCTTACTGCTATCGCACTCATCACACGCCCCTTCCTCATACCCGATTCTGAGCAGATATCCAGCAAAATAACCATCGCTGTCATAGCACTCACCGGCCTTGTCTGCCGCTTTATCTGGCGCAAGTATACCAGCGCTGCAAAATACGCATCCAATTGTCTGTTCATCTTCTCGTTCATTGCTCTCCTCGCAGACGCTTTACGCTTTGACAACGGCGGAAACACCATATTCGTAATGGCTGTAATGATGCTTGTACTCATTATCTCGATCATGACAAGATCAAAAACCTGGTTCATCGCTTCATCAGCCTGTCTGCTTACAATTACCGTATATGCCACAAGAGAATACTTAATGGCTCTTAACTGGTGGATATACCTGTTCTTCGCAGGCATGATGCTTATCGGACTTGCAGCATTCAACGAATACTGTAAGAAAAACAATGAAACTCTCCGCTCAACAGTCGCAAAGAGATTCAGCGGCTGGACCTGGTAATGTCTTTAACGCTCCGCGTAATGCGGAGCGTTTTCTCTAAATCAGCTTTATGCTATAAGTGGCGAGCAGCTGCCCCTTTTTCGCGTTACAGACGTGAAAAACAAAACTTTCTCTCCGCACATCTTGCTATTAAAATCCTTTTATGCTATAAGCGGCGAGCCGCCGCCCCCTTTTTCGCGTTACAGACGTGAAAAACAGAACTTTCTCTCCGCGCATCTTGCTATTAAAATCCTTTTATGCTATAATTATAATAAGGAGGTGTTATATGGTTAATACTATTGTTCCTGCTATACTTCTCGCACTGGGTCTATGCGGTATGATAGGCTCACTCACATGGGTCATCAGACGCGGAAACAAAAACAGCCTCACAAGACTTTTCATATGCTGTCAGGTATCTATAGTTCTGTGGCTCATATCAGAGCTGCTCATACTTTTTTCATACACCCGAATGCAGTACTGGATAAGCTACTCCATAGGCAATGTGGGCATAAGCCGCTTCGGTCCTCTATGGTTCATGCTTTCTGCGGAGTACTCCGACGCAAACCCAAGAGCCAAAAAACACTCCGTCTGCTTCTGCTAATTACTGTATCTGCCATTATCCTCACCTTCACAAACCCGTGGCACCATCTTTACTATTCCGTATTTGAAGCAGGTCATGTTGAATACGGTCCGATGTTCTACGTTTTCCAGGTCATATATTACATATGTATAATTGCAGGTATTACTGTAATCTGTCTTAAGCACACCAAAAACTCAGATCAGATCAATAAGCAGTCTATACTGCTTATACTTTCAGCAGCTATACCACTGGGTATCAATACTCTTTCACTTGCAGGTATTTTCAGGTCTAAGGCTACTCTTACTCCGCTTTTCTTCGGCTTCTCCAGTCTGCTAATCATTATAGCACTGGGAAGATACGGGCTGCTCAACATCAATAATATCGCTATACGCGACACAATTAATAATATAAACAGCGGTGTCATGATCTTTGATATCAACAATAATGTTTCCTATAAAAATAAGTACGTGGAATCCGTACCATTCCTTGCGTCAGCAGCTGACACTCATCAGTTCATCAGCGCACTTTCGGCAGCTTCGGGACAGACCGTGCCCGAGGACTTTTCCTCTGTTGAGATCGGGGTCGGGGGCCAGTTCTACAACCTCAGACAGTCATACTGTGAAAATCAGCGCGGCAACAGAGTGGCGACCGTGATCACCATAAGCAATGTTACGGAGTACCATGAGCTTGCTTCCGCAGAAAAGAAGCTCAGCCTCGAACAGGAAAGAAACCGCATCGCTCAGGAAATGCATGACTCGGCGGGACATACCTTCACCATGATAAGCTCCCTTGCAAAAATGCTAAGGTTTGAAGCTGAAAAGGACTCACCCGATGTCAGCTCTATGCTCACCAATATCACCGAGATAGACGGACTTTCACGAAGCGGTGTAACTCAGCTCCGCTGTACAATAAACAACCTCAGGGACGATGAGTTCATGACCTCTGTCACAAAGGCAGTCCAGACCGTCATAACCGCTGTCCGCGGCGTCGAGACTGAGCTTTGTATTCAGGGCAACGAGGACGACAGATACAGCTTCTGTATCAGGGAGATGTATGATAACTGCCGCGAGACCGTTACTAATGCCCTGAGATACTCGGAGGCAAGCCGTATAGATATTATCCTCAAATTTCTCGATGACCGGCTTGAGATGTATATTCTTGACAACGGAAAGGGCTGTAAGAAAATATCAGAGCACAACGGTCTCCGCGGTATAAGAGAGCGCACAGAGGCTCTCGGCGGCACTGTAAGGTTCTCCTCGATAAAGGGAGAAGGCTTCAATACAATGATAAAAATTCCGATAAAAGAGGTGCAGATATGATAAATATTATACTTGCTGATGACGTTCAGATACTCCGCGCAGGTCTGAAGGCTGTGCTTGCAGGCGACAGCGAACTGAATGTTGTGGGAGAGGCTTCAAACGGAAAGGAAGCCTATGAGATGAGTGTAAGACTAAAGCCCGATGTGGTCCTCATGGATATGCGTATGCCCGATTACGACGGCGGCTACGGCACAAGGAAAATAAAGGACACTCTCCCCGATGTAAAGGTCCTGGTGCTGACCACCTTCGACGACAAGGAGACCGTTGACAAGGCAATTGCCAGCGGTGCTGACGGCTATATTCTCAAGGAGATGGACAATGATAAGATAATCAACTCCATAAAGGCTGTGGCAGGCGGTATAAACGTATTCTGCGACAACATCTTCCGCTCCATAAAAAAAGATGTTTATGTTCAGCAGGATGCTAAAAACTTTGACCTCACCGACCGCGAGATAGACTTCCTCAGGCTCATATGCGACGATGCCGACAATAAGGAGATAGCTTCAAAGCTGTTCCTCGCCGAGGGTACCGTAAGGAACGGCATCTCTCGCCTTCTGGAAAAGCTGGGTCTTAAAGATCGTACTCAGCTTGCAGTCTTTGCTATCAAGAACAACATAATATAAACAAAAAACGGAGCTTTAAGAGCTCCGTTTTTTACTGTGACAGTGTTGCATTTCTTTGCCAAAGGTGGTATAATACACATTGGTCCAACTAATTATAAAGGAGTGCTTTATGAGTAAATTCAGAAAACAGCATATGTCAATTGACTGGCATGAGATAGTTGACAGCGAAAGCATGGAGCCTGCTATAAACGCCTCTCTCTGTGAGAAGGCAACTCTTGTGGGCAGGATAGGACTGATGATGCTATCCGTGGGAACCGCCGCCTGGCGCGTAAGAGCTTCTATGAACAAGCTCGCCCGTGCTCTTGATATAACCTGCAACGCAGACATAGGTCTGCTGTCAATAGAATATACCTGTATCGGCAACGGCGAGACCTACACAAATGCCATTTCGCTGAACAATACAGGCGTCAACACCGACAAGCTGAACGAGCTTGAAAACTTCGCCGACGGATTTGCCGAGCGGGTTGGCAAATACTCCGTTCAGCAGTTTCACATGATACTGGATAAGTTCCAGGATATGAAGGGCAACTACAAGGCATGGAATCTGGGACTGGCTTCTGCTCTCGCCTGCTGCGCCTTCACATTCCTTCTCGGCGGCGGTATCGTTGAGATGATATGTGCCTTTTTCGGCGCAGGCATCGGAAACTTCGTACGCAAGAAAATGCTTGAAAAGCAGATAACCCTATTTGCCAATGTGGCTGTTGGAGTTGCTTCTGCCTGTTGTACCTATGTGCTGTTCATCAAGCTGGCAGAGCTGCTGCTGAATGTTTCCGATATACATCAGGCCGGATATATCTGCTCAATGCTGTTCGTTATCCCGGGATTTCCCCTTATCACTGGCGGTATGGACCTGGCAAAGCTGGATCTGCGCTCGGGAATAGAACGAGTCACATATGCCCTGCTCATTATCCTTGTGGCAACGCTGACAGGTTGGGTAACTGCACTGATATTCAACTTTCACCCCCAAGACTTTGAATCCTATCAGCTTGATCCCCTGCTCCGCTTCGCAATAACGATGATCACCAGCTTCTGCGGAGTTTACGGCTTCTCCCTTATGTTCAACAGCACCCGCAAAATGGCAGCAACAGCAGGCCTTATCGGTAGGATAGCCAATACGCTCCGTCTTGAGCTTATCGATATGGCAGAGATACACGTTGGTCTTGCCGCTTTCATAGGTGCTCTTACAGCAGGTCTCCTTGCTTCAGCTATACACCACTGGATCGGCTACCCGAGAATTACGCTGACCGTACCTTCTATCGTTATTATGGTTCCCGGAATGTTCATGTACAAGGGTATCTACTATATCGCTCTCAATGATATCGCAACAGGCGGACTCTGGCTCACAAAGGCTGTCCTTATCGTTGCTGCCCTTCCTCTCGGACTTATATTCGCAAGGATAATCACTGATAAGAACTTCCGCAAGAGCAGCTGATATGGAGGAAAACTCATGAAAAAACAGCTTGCCCTTTTGTCAGCTGCTGTGATGTGCGTTTTGTCAGGCTGTAACAAGGTGACAATTACCGAGAATACCGCAGTTGTGACTACAGAGGCTGTGACGACTGTACCGGTTACAGAAGAAGCAACAACCACTGCAGCTCCTGCCAACGTAACTGAGCCCATAACGGTTTATACTACATATGATGCTTCTCTTCTGAGCTCTCCCGAGGATATTGGTCTTCACGATACCGACGGAGATGGTGTGAATTACATTTTCAGCTACGGAGGCGAGGAGTTCTATGCACTTTGCGAACCCGAAAACTGGCACATAACCGACTCATACAAGATAGAAGATGAGGACGATATCCTTTTGATATGTCAGGCGCTTATCTCCGTACACCCCATACACAGCGCTGATATGCAGAGCTACAGGACTGCCGAGGATATGGCGTTTGAGTGGCACCAGCATAACCTCGCTTACAGCCTGCTCCCTGACAGCTCAAGCTGGAAAAGCGATGCCAGAGATGTTGATCTTGATTCTAAGGACGAGGGCAAGGGATTGCTTGACTTCCTCATGGACAGACTGGACAGCAATGAACAAACCGAATAACATGAAAAAGCCGCAGTTTTACCTGCGGCTTTTGTTTATATCAAAGGTTTTCGTTTTTAAGTGCATCTATGGGGTTATCCTTCTTTATTTTGCTCATTGAGAACATCATTGTGGAGAATACCACAAGGAATACGCTAAGTACTGCAACTGCAACTGCTACCCACGGAACAAAGAAAGATGTGTCTATTCCTTCATTGATAGAGAGATAGATGAGATAGGTAACGCCCACTGATACGGGAAGTCCGTACAGAAGTGCCTTTGTGCCGTAAAGCAGGCACTCGTAGTTCAGCATTCTTCTCATGCCCTTTGCTGTCATTCCCACGGATTTAAGCATTGCGAACTCTCTGCGGCGGAGGTTGATATTGGTGGTTATGGTATTGAATACGTTTGCTGCGGCGATAAGTGAGATAAGTACGATAAATCCGTATGCGAACACCTTTATGATGATTATCATGCTGCGCTCTGACTCAATGCTCTCTGCATAGTTCCAGAACTCTCCGTCGGGAATTCCGTTTTCCTTGAGTGTAGTTTTCAGTGCCTCATATCCTGCCTTAGTATCGTCGGCATTGATAGCATATTCATACGAGTACATCTCATTAGTATAATCTCCGAGGATCTCTTTTCTGAGACTGTATGGATATATCACGGACACTCCATATGAGCTTACAAAATAAGGACGCTTATCCGTTACCTTTCCTATATGCATTGTAATATCTTCAAGGCACTCATCATAGGGGACGTACTTTTTGTCAAGCTCATCCTCAATGTTTACATATATTGCGCTGTCTATATAATCACCACTATAATAATATCCTTCTATTTTCTTATTTTTCAGGAGCGTTATGTCGAAATCATTATTATTGAATACCTTTGTCCGCTCCATCCTTCCGCTCTTTTCATTAAAAAGAAGAGTATTGTCAACAAGTATTCCGAGGGGATGATCTTTATTCATGAACTCGCTTTCGGATAGACCTTCGCTTTTCAGAACTTCCCTGAAAGTTTCATCGTCAACATAATAATAATTTATATCATATAATCTGAATCCGTCATGTTTAATATTTTCATCGCCACGTCCGGACTGCCCAACATTTTTTCAATATAGTCCTCTTGTATATCTCTTTCATCAGCATACACTCTGAAGCCATAATCTCTTAAATAGAAAGCTGAGTCGGTTATATGCTCGGTGTTTCTTATACAGCGGAGTATCTCAAGAGGATCATCAGATGCGTCCTCAACGCCTTCGGGCTCATATACATTGAGAATGTAGTCCATTCCGAAAGAATTATTTGCGTCCTTTATTGCGGATACAAGATATGCCGTGAAGGAGTATGCCGAGATAAAGAGCACTATGCTCAGGAAAAGACTGATAATGGTCGCACGGTACTTCTTCTTGCTTCTCTTGAAATACTTGTGTGCAAGCACGCCTGATACGCCAAAAAGCTTTAGAATTATCTTGGGAGTCTTTATGTGCTTCTTCTGCTTTATGTCCTTGCTCTGGCGGATAGCTTCTACTGCTGTTATCCTTGTGGCTCTGATAGAGGGGATCCATGCAGAGATCATTATGGTCACAAATGCGATAACACAGGCTGCTGCGATAGCTATGGGCGATACACAGATACGCATTGGCTCAGGATAACGGTCTCCCACAAATGTAGAGAACCTGCTTCCTATTGCAAGGAAGGTCACCCACATACCCACTATTCCAAGAATTATACCCAGAGGGATACCGATAGCACCAAGGGAGATCGCTTCAAAGCGTACCATCTTGCGGAGCTGCTTCTTGGTGGCTCCTATGGAGGAGAGAAGTCCGAACTGCCTCGTCCTGTCGGCTACTGAGATAGCAAACGCATTGTATATCAGCATAATTGAGCCGAACATGATGAGCCCGATAACTACGGCAGCAAGTCCGTATATCACGCTGTAGAAAGTCTTGTACCTTGATACACCGCTGAACATGAGAAGATCGGAATGAGCCATGCCATCAAGTTTATTTTCCTTCATGAAGTCATAGATATCCTTCATGTTGTTCATGCGGTAGTATACTGTGAACATGGTATCATCGGTGTACTCATCGGGAACTGTCAGTGCGGTATAGCCTGCACAGTAAATATCCTCAAAATCAGGGCGCTCATAAAATCCGACAACCGTATATTCCCTTGTCTCTCTTACATCGAGTTTTTCTACCGAGATTGCGTCGCCGTCCTCATCATCAAATCCCTGAAAAGGATTTTCCTGTGTAAGGATAATATCGCTTACCGCCTCATCGGGAATGTCTATATATTCGGGAATATCCGCAATTTTCCTGACTTTCTCGGGAGCAGGCTTTCTGTCGCCTATTTCGAGAGTGAGCTTGTCACCCTCATGGAGCTCCACTTCACCGTTTGCGCTGAGATGTTCGGGAAGGAGTATCTCGCTGCTGTTTTCGGGCAGACGTCCCGAGATCATGTGTATGGGGATTATTCCCGTCTCGTCTTCCTCATAACCCGAGATGTAGAGATAGGGCTTGTAGCTGTTGGTGCTGTCGATCTCAGCATAACCGATATAACTCAGGACTCCTGTGTCCTTGACCTTGTCGGAGCCTTCTATTATGTCGTATGTATCCTTGTCGGTGTACTTTTCAAGTCCGTGCCATTTGCCCTCGGTATATTCGTAATACCCGATAGCAAAGTTCCTTGCAGAGGCAAATGATGTAGTAACTGCACATATCAGAGCCGTCGACAGCATGATACCTATTATGGTTACGATAGTACGCGCTTTGTTCTTCTTCAGAGACTGGAGCGTTACCTTGTTGAAGATCTTCATTTGCGGATCACCTCGTCGCGTGTTATCCTGCCGTCCTCGATGGCAAGGATACGGTCTGCCTGAAGGGCAATGTTCTCATCATGGGTGATGATGATAAGTGTCTGGTTATACTTCTTGTTTGATGTCTTCAGCAGGTCTACAATCTCCTTGCTGTTCTTGCTGTCAAGATTTCCTGTAGGCTCGTCTGCGAGGACTACCGCAGGAGCGTTCATCAGTGCTCTGCCTATAGAAACTCTCTGCTGCTGACCGCCCGAGAGCTGATTTGGAAGATGCTCCTCGCGACCCTTGAGCTTGAGTATGTCAAGAAGCTCATTCATTCTCTCCTCATTGACCTTCTGACCGTCCATGAGTACGGGAAGGGTGATATTCTCGGTAACATTCAGCACGGGGATAAGATTGTAGAACTGATAGATAAGTCCAACCTGTCTGCGTCGGAAGATAGCAAGCTGTTCATCGTTCTGAGCATAGACGTCACAGCTGTCCATGAATACCTTTCCGGATGTGGGCTTGTCAACACCTCCAAGGATATGGAGAAGTGTGGACTTGCCTGAACCCGAAGGACCGATTATCGTAACAAATTCTCCTTTATTCACTGAAAAGCTAACATTGTCAAGAGCGCGGACCTGGTTTTCACCGCTGCCGTATGTCTTGCAAAGATTTTCGACTCTTAATATTTCCATGAGTGTAACTTCCTTTCTGAGTTTATGTGTATATCTCACCACGTCAATATGACACAGCGGTGACTTTAAAATAACAAATCTGTCACCAAAGAAAAAGGCAGGTAAAACCTGCCTTATACTGTGCTTTCATATATCCTTATAGTAAACATTGCTCCGCCCTTTGGAACATTTTCAGCTTTTATGGTACCGTTCTGCTCTGTAACTATCATTCTTGCAAGCGCAAGACCTATTCCGAAGCCTCCCTTTTCGCCGGAGGCTCTGCCCTTATAGAACCTCTCAAATATGTGGGGAAGGTCATCTTCTGCTATGCCGCTTCCGCTGTCTGTTATTATGATCTCAGAGTAAAGAGGATTACAGTTTCCGCTTACAGTTATTGTGCCGCCGTCGGGAGTGTGCTCCATGCAGTTCTTGACTATATTGCCGACAGCCTCACAGGTCCAGGAAATATCGCAGTCAAGCTCTCCCTCAGCCTTAACGCTCAGCTCCTGTCCGCGAAGCTCGATAGGTACACGCACAGGCATACACGCCTTGTCAAGAAGCTCCTGCATAGTCACTTTTTCCTTATGGAATTTTATAGTACCTGCATCAAGCTTTGACATTTTCAGCAATGCGGTTATGAGCCAGTCGATACGAGAGAGAAGCCCATAGAGCTTGTGAATGGTCTGCTCACGCTTCTCCTCAGACATCTCGGGGTCTGAAATCATGGATACAAGTATATTTATAGAGGTGAGCGGAGTCCTTATCTGATGAGATATATCTGCAAGAAGATCAGCAAGATAGACCTTGTCCTGCATTAGTCCCGACTGCTGCTCACGTAGACGAATAGTCATCTTGTAGACCTCGCTCTGGAGCACACCGATATCTCCCTCGGAATAATCCTCGATACTGATATTTTCCTCGCCATGGAGTATCCTGTCTATATCTGCGGAAAGCCTGGTTATCCTCCTGTAGCGGAGAAAGGCTGAAACAAGGTAAACCACAATGAATGCAGCACCGAAAAGAAGTACAGGTATGATAAGCTTCCTGTCATAGAACCATACGGCAATAAGAGCGGCAGCTGTTATGACTGCCATAACGGCTGTGGTGCGCTTTATCTCGATATTACGCAAGAACTTCATATCAGTCCACCCTGTAGCCCAGACCTCTTACAGTCTTTATTATAGTTGGGTCTGAGGGATCGTTCTCGATCTTCTCACGCAGACGCTTTATGTATACTGTAAGAGTGTTGTCATTTACGAATTCGCCTGCGATATCCCATATAGATTCAAGGAGCTTGGTCCTGGTCATCACTGCTCCCCTGTTGTTGATGAATACAAGAAGAAGCCTGTATTCCAGTGCGGAAAGAAACAGATCCTTGCCGTTCTTGCTGGCAGTTCCCTTAACGGTATCTACAAGTACGTCACCAAGCTGAGTTACCGAGCCAGTGCTGCCTGTAAGTCTCAGCACGTTTTTGATTCGTGAAACAAGCTCACGGGGACGGAAGGGCTTGGCAATATAGTCATCAGCTCCCAGATCAAAGCCTGTTACTGTGCTGAACTCATCTCCGGAAGCGGTGAGGAATATGACAGGAAGGCGGGTATTCGCCTTTATGGCCGAGCAGACTGCAAAGCCGTTTCCCTCAGCAAGGGACACATCAAGGAGCACAAGGTCGAAGGTATCATTTTCAACCATCTCAAGAGCCTTTGTCTGTCCGTTGGCATTTTTTACTATAAAGCCCTCTCCTGTGAGAAATTCAGTGAGATTGGCTATTATTTCCTTATCGTCTTCTACAAGCAGTATTCTGTTCATTTTGTTTCAGCTCCCTTGTTTTCATATTCTATATAATACCACAAACTGACAAAAAATGCAACAGCCGCAAAAAAAGCAGCTCATGTGAGCTGCTTTTCTTTAATTGATGCTAACGAAAAATTTTACATCTGCCTTCGCGCCTTCAGTTGTGACCTCTTCTTCTGTTTCAGCCTGGTCAGCAGGAGAAACATAGATCACAGAGCCATCTTCATCCTCGGGCATTGCTATATCTGTTCCGCATGAACAGAGCATGGATACCGAGGCGATCAGTGTTAATACAGACAGGATTTTCCTCATATCATTACCCCCATTTTTCATATCGATATCATAATAATCCACAATCCTTAAAGCAATCTTAAATTAGTCTTAAAGTTCAGACTTTTTGTTTATTTTTTGTTGAGGTGCAAAATTTACTATCACTATGCCCAGAGCTACCAGACCAAGGGCTTCGATAACGCAGGCAGGTCCCGCGGCACTTCTCTCCGAAAGCAGCAGAAATGACAGTATAACGCCGAAAACAGGATTCATAAATCCGAATACCGAGATCATGGACACTGGATTGTGCTTCAGAAGTGTTCCCCATATTGAGAAGGCTGCCGCAGAAACTATGGCGAGATATACCAGCATCGCCGTGCCGCGGAAGTTTATCTCACCGATACGTCCGCCCAGAGCAAGTCCCAGAGCAGTCATAAAGGAGCCGCCTATGATGAACTGCCAGCCGCTGAGCATGACAGGATCCTCCTCAGAGGAGAAACGCTTTATCAGTGCCGCAGAAAAAGCATAGGACAGTGCAGAAAGGAATACGAAGCCTTCTCCTGTAAACCTGAAACCGCCGCCGATACCGCTGAGGTTTATGAGAACTACTCCCGAAAAACCTACAATACAGCCAAGCACCTTTCTGAAGGTCAGCTTCTCTGTACGGAATATCAGTGATGCTACAAGTATGGACAGAAAAACATTTGAAGCTGTGATAACAGAGCTCTTCATGCCTGTGCTTCGTGCAAGTCCGATATAGAAAAATGTGTATTGAAGTATGGTCTGGAAAAGTGACAGCAGCGTCGCCTTTGGAAGTGACTTCCTTGTGGGTATAAGAGGCTTTCGGGCTGCTATGCTTCCTATTACTATGGCAAGGACTCCCGCAAGTGCAAAACGCAGACCTGCGTATAGTATCTGGGAAGCCGTATCGTCAGAACCGATGGCGGAATAGCCGTAGCCCAGTTTTATACAGGGAAAGGCGCTTCCCCACAGCAGACAGCACAGCATTGTAAGCGGTATTACTGCCGCTTTTTTAGTCAGTACAGAGTCCTCTTTCATATATTCTCCTTGTTTTCAAGTATTCCCAGTGATGCAGCCTCACGGGCAAGTTTGCGGCAGCCCTCGTTCATGGTGCCGAATTGCTTTACAGTGCAGACCGCTCTGCCGCACTTTTTCATGAGCTCAGATGCTTCTGCAAGTTTTTCCTCTGATATGGCTTCAAATGCATTCTCTGTCACAACCTCCGCTCCGAGAGCTGCTGCAACGGGATACTCAATGTCATTTTCGTGTATGACCCCCACAGCGAAAGGGACTCCTCTGCGTCTGAGACGCCGGTACAGAGCGATACCGCTTCCGCCGCCGCCTATTATGAATATCTCAGGCTCGCCCATGACAGGTGCAAGCTCGGGAGAGCCGTAAGCCTCGCAGAAGCTGCCCTCGGGAACGCCATAGAGCTTCCCGATATAGTCGCCGGAGAATATCTCCTCGGGGGTGCCTGTCCTGTCGGGCGCAGAATCCTTGATGCAGAGTATCCTGTCGGAAACACGCTGTGCAAGCTCCAGCTCATGCAGGGAGAGTATCACGGCTATATTCTGCTCGGAAGCAAGCCTTTTCAGCAGATCCATGAGCTCAAGCTTCGCCCTTATATCCAGAAATGTGGTGGGCTCATCAAGAATGAGCACTCGTGGTCTACGGCAGATAGCCCCTGCCAGAACCACCCTCTGGCGCTGACCGTCGCTTATCCTGTCAAAATCACGGTCCGCAAGCTCGGATATGCCAACAAGCTCCATAGCCTGTCTGACCATCTCATGGTCTTCCGCAGAAAGCAGTCCAAGTCTTCCTGTATATGGGTAGCGTCCCATTTCGACAACGTCTATACATCGCATATACTCTGTCTTTACCCTGCCCGTAAGGAGCACCGAGACCTGCCTTGCAAGCTGACTGCCGCTGAGTTCGCTGAGATTTTTGCCTTCGATGTAAACTGCTCCCCCAAGGGGATCAAGCTGGCGGCAGAGAGTTTTCAGAACCGTAGACTTTCCCGCCCCGTTTGGTCCTATGAGAGTGAGTATCTCTCCACGCCGCGCTTCAATAGTGAGTCCGCCCACTATCACCTTTTTCCCGTAGCCTGCGGACAGATCCTCAGTGCGGAGTATCATGTCAGACATTCACTTTCCCCCTCTCTCTGTGAAGCAGCATATACACCACAACAGGTGCGCCAAAAACAGCCGTAACCGTGCTTATACTCAGCTCTGTGGGAGCAAATAGCGTTCTCGTTATAAGATCGCAGAGCAGACAGAACACCGCACCTCCAAGAAAGCAGGCGGGCAGTATACGTACAGGCTTCGCTGTACCAAATATGCTTTTTATAACGTGAGGGACTGCAACTCCCACAAAGGAAACAGGTCCCGCAAAAGCCGTAACACAGGCGGAAAGTATGCTGGAAAGCAGTATCAGCGCTACGCGGAAAGCCTTTATCCTTACACCTGAATTCACAGCATAGCTCTCTCCAAGCTGATAGGCGTTCATTGGCTTTGACAGAAGAAATGCCGCAATGCATGTAGGAAATACTACTGCTGCCGCCGTGATAGCTTCGCCCCTGCCTATGCCCGAAAAGCTTCCCATGGACCAGTTGTGTAGGTTCACGATGTTGGAGTCGTCGGAGAAATTCACCACAAGCTCTGTAATGGAGGAGCAGATATAGCCTATCATGACTCCGCAAACGATAAGCACCGACATACGCTTTACCCTGCCCGAGATCATGAGGACTGTGCCCATGGACAGCATAGCTCCCACAAAGGCGGCTCCTATCATTCCAAAGGAGCTGACTGCAAATCCCTGTGACAGGGACAGCACCATCAGCAGTGCCACCGTGAGCTTGGCTCCCGATGATATGCCCAGTATGTATGGTCCTGCAATAGGATTTGCGAAGAAGTTCTGGAGAAGAAAGCCCGATACCGCCAGCGCTCCGCCCAGAACAGCCGCTGCAGCAGTCCGCGGAATTCTCAGCTGAGTGATGATGTTATAGGCTATCCTGTCAGACTCAGGATCCGCAAGGGCGCTTCTCAGTCTGGAAAGAGTTATATCGGCACTTCCTGCGCATATATTCACCACAGCAAGGACTATGAGCAGCACAGCCAGCACTGTATAGCCTGCTGCAAGGCGGATCCGCTGAGTCTTCATTTTCATCACTCCAGTCTGTACATAAAATTCATTTTATCTCCGGCTTTATCTGTAAAAATAAGGTGAAGCTCCGCAATTATATCAGCCGCGCCTGTGGTCTGCTGGAACATATTCTTCTCAGTACACCAGACGTTGCCGTTTTTAACTGCCGTAAAATCATTGAGCAGCGGATATTTTTCTGTCAGCTCGGATATGCTGTCCACACTGCCTGCAATATCAGAATTGTATATGAGCACATCTGCGTCCCAGGCTTTTTCGTAGAAGGTCTCGGGCTGTATGGTCATGGTAGAGAGTGCGTTGTCATCGGTATCAAGGTCGCTGTTGGAGAAAATGTACTCTCCTCCCGCCATTCTCATCATCTCGGGGACATAGTCGGCAGGCTTGCGGACTACCACGCCTCCAGATGAGTTTATGTAGAAGAATGCGGCAGTTTTTCCGTTTTTCTCATCTGTAAGTATATCAGAAAGGAGAGCTGTCTTTTCATCAAAGAGCCGCTCTGCCTGCTCCTCACAGCCAAAAAGTATGCCGTAGAGCTTTATCCATTCCATTCTGCCGAGAGGGTCCTTCTCATAGCTGGAACGCTCCACAAGAACAGGTATGCCCAGGGCTTCTATCTGCTCCCTGACCTCGGGGCTGTGGTATATCATGGTGGACTCGATGGCAAGTCCGCAGCCCTCCTCCAGGAGAGCCTCATAATCCGGAGCGCTGTATTTGCCGATATAGCTTATATCCTCCCTGTCCATAGCGTCTCTGACGGAGCTGAGACACCAGTCCTCATATTTTGTAGAGGTCATAGAGACCTTGTCCAGAGCACCTGCTCCGTCGATAAGGTCCATAGCTGAGGAAGCCGCATTGTACACGCATTCAAGGGGCTGCTGTATGACTGCTGCATCTGCGTATCCCGACGGAGCGGTCTCACCCTCGGGAACGACTATAAATCTGTCCTCACCGATAGATACAAGTGTGCAGCCGTTCTCAATATACTCGGCTGTGAACTGCTTTGCGTATTCAAGTTTAAGGCTGTTTTCGGGGACTTCCGCAATTGAAGTACCTGTGCCCTTTGCAGAACAGCCTGCAAGGAAAATGCAGGCTGCTGACGATAAAAAGATACGTCTCAGCATCACTTTATGGAATCGGGATCAAAGATCAGTGTATAGCTTATCTCATGGGGAGTGCTCATGGCTGTTGTATCAGCGGATACTGCCATTCTACCGCTCAGTGAAGCAACAGGAATGTCAAACACAGAGAACTCTTCTGTGCTTGTGGGGAGTATCTTCTCGCCGTCCACTACCATATAATCGTACTTGTTGCTGCTCCATATAAGCTCAGCATACGCCTGTCCGTTCTCAACAGTGAGCTTTGCAGGAGACTGAACCGAAGCCTTGCCCGAGCCGCCCTCCAGCGACACCTCTATAGTGTATTCACCGTCGGAAAGCCCAAGAGTCTCGGGAGTTACGTCCTCATCGCCTGCAATCGCACCCTTTGGCAGTGAATCTGCACGGAACACAAGCTTTCTGTCATACCACTGCTCTTTCTTTTTGCTGAATGCGGCACAGTCTATCTCCTTGTCGAGAGCCTCAACGGGAACTGTAAATGCAACTGCGTCCCCTTCCTCCTCGGGAGGGATATATTCGGACTCCTCAGCCTTTTCCGCATCTTCACCTGTTCCGAGGAAAAGGTATCCATAGCCGTTTCCGCTCATGGTGAGCCTTGCGGTCATGGCTCCCTCTGCAACTGTAAGTCTGCATTCTGTTATCTTGAACATGGTGGAGCTTGAGTCAACATCAATGTCATACTCACCCTCCTTCACACTGTCGGCATAGACTGCTTCCATACCCTCATAGCCTACCTCCTGTTGGGGAGCTGTCACCTGCTCGGTAGCCGGTTCGGCTGTTGTTTCCAGGGCGGTAGTCTCTGCGGCAGTAGTCTCCTGTACAACCGTTGATGAAGAGCTTACCTTATCTGAACACGAACAGAGCGAAACTGCGGAAATAAGCAATGCCGCAACAAAAATATTAGTCTTTTTCATATTATCACCTTTAAAGAAGCAGCCGACACTCGGTCGGCTGCGGATCATTTATCACTTTATAGAATCGATTGCTGCCTGTGCGTGGTCAACATAGATGCTGCGGATGTCCTCGTTCTCGCCGAGGCCTCTCAGCACACACTCTACCTCATAACCCTCTGCTTCAAATACAGACTTCCATGAGTCCTCCTCGGCGCCTGCCATATCGTTGTTGGCGTGGTCGCCTGCAACTACCATAAGGGGCTCCAGAATGACCTTCTTGTAGTCGCCTTCCTTAACCTTTGCAAGCACATCATCAAGAGAAGGAGTTGCTTCAACTGTGCCTACAAAGTAATTTGCGTAGCCGTCAGCTGTGAGAAGCTCCTGCATTTTAGCGTAAACGCCGTTGGACTCAGCCTCTGTACCGTGTCCCATGAAGCAGATAGCAGTCTCGCCGTCATCGTACTCCTTTGTCCAGTCTGTAATAGCCTTCTCTACTCTTGAGAAGTCCTCATCTGTTGTGAGAAGGGGCTCGCCGATAACTACCTTATCGAAGGCGTCTGAATACTCGGCTACCTTAGCGGAAAGCTCATCGTACTCAAGACCGTTCATCAGGTGTGTGGGCTGAACCACAAGGTTCTTTACCTCGTTGTCAACTGCTCTCTGAAGGGCTGCGTCCAGATCGTCAATAAGGATACCGTCGCGTCTGTTGACATGGTCGATGATGATATTTGCTGTAAATCCGCGGCGAACTGAATAATCGGGGAATGCCTTCTCCAATGCGTCCTCGATAGCACCGATGGTCAGACGTCTGCTGTCGTTGAAGCTTGTACCGAAGCTTACAACGAGAAGCTCGTTGTCTCCGATATCATCCTGATTGCGGACATTATCCAGGGAAGCATCACCTGTGTCGTAGTTCTCCTCGTCGTCCATTTCCTCTTCCTCCGCTTCTGTAGTTACTTCCTCTGTAACTTCCTCAGTTGTGGTCTCAGCCGCAGTTGCAGCCTCGGTTGTTGATTCGGACTTGCTGTCCTTGCTGTCGCTGCTGCATGAAGCGAAGCAGGCTGCTGTCAGTGTGATTGCAGAAATTGCTGCGATAAACTTTTTCATGTTTTTCCTCCTGTTTTTTCAGGAGACAAAGGTCGTGCGCAAAAATGCCCTCCGCAGAGCAGAAGGCATGACAAAAAAGCTCTTTCCAAGCTATGGTACGATCAATGCCTCGTGATCCGAGCTTTCAGCTCTGTACCGACAAACGGCAGGTCTCCTGACTTCCGCACAATAACACAGTTCTCCGCCTTCCCGCTTACGCAGTGGCTGCACCCTCAGGCACATGGATAATGCTGTGCGGTCACAGTGACGAGATCGCGCAGGTCTTTCACCTGCTTCCCTTTTACCTTCCTGCACCGCTCACGCGATAGGAAGCACCGTTCACCTTAAATATTAAATATTCATGAATACCTGTTCATTATATCACAGTTGCCTTCACTTTCCAATAGTTTCCCGAAAAATCGGAACTTTCGACAAAATCGCGCTGTTTTTGGCGGACAATTGTATGTATCTGACGTATTCAGCCATGCACACTATATGTAACGGTTTGCACACTTTTGTCCACGCTGCGCAAGTTGACTTTATGCACAAAAAACCTTATAATAAAATCAACAAATATATCGAAGGAGGAATGGATATGAAGCTTAAAAAGCAGGTTGCGGCTGTCCTCTCTGGACTTGTAATGCTCTCCGCTCAGGCGGTTATTCCCTCATCAGCCGCAAACAACCGTGTATCGGTACATGATCCTTCCATTGTAAAGGATAACGGAACATACTACGTCTTCGGCTCTCACATTGAGGCTGCAAAGTCAACGGATCTCATGAACTGGAGACGCTTTTCCAACGGCTATGCCACAAGCAATAATGTGGAATTCGGGAACCTGTCACAAAATCTGAAAAAGGCTTTCGCCTGGGCGGGCGAAAACCTTGAGGACTGCGAGGGCGGCTTCGCAGTATGGGCTCCCGACGTTGTATGGGACGCTGACTATGTGAACAGCGACGGCTCAAAGGGTGCATACCTTATGTACTTCTGTACATCTTCCACCTATATGCGCTCTGTAATCGCCTATGCTGCTTCAAAGAATATCGAGGGTCCCTATACATTTGTGGACACTCTCATATACTCGGGCTTTACCAATAACGATGCCTACGTTAAGAGCTCTACCAAGAACGTGAACAAGAAGTATACCTCCACCAATATTGACGAGCTCATAGCCGAGGGAAAGGTAAGCTTCAACAACAGCTGGTTCAGGAACAATGACTTCAATAACCAGCTATTCCCCAATGCTATCGACCCCACTATCTACTTTGATAAGGACGGTAAGATGTATATGTGCTACGGTTCATGGTCGGGAGGTATCTTCACCCTTGAGATAGACCCTGCTACCGGTCAGTGCATTCACCCGAAAACAGGACAGACCTCTGACGGGCGCATGGTAGACAGCTACTTCGGCACCAAGATCTCAGGCGGCTACGGCAAGTCGGGCGAGGGTCCCTTTATTGAGTACAACGCCGACTTAGGCTACTATTACCTTTGGGTAACATACGGCGGTCTTACCTCCAATGGCGGCTACAATATGCGTGTGTTCCGCTCAACTTCTCCCCTGGGTCCTTTCACAGACCCATCAGGACGCCAGGCTGTACTGCCAACTAATCCAAACCTTGACGCAACTGGTCTCAAGGTCATGGGAAATTATAAGTTCAGCTCACTCGACAAGGCTTATATGGCCTGTGGACACAATTCCGTGCTCCGTGATGATGACGGCAAATGGTATCTGTTCTATCACGCAAGATTTGATGACGGCAATGAGTTCCACGAGGTCCGCGTACACTCAATGTATTTCAACGAAAAGGGCTGGCCGGTTGTTGCGCCCTTTGAGTATGCAAGGGACGAGATGTCACCAACAGGCTATAATACCGATGACATCGTCGGTGATTACGAGTTCATAGACCACGGCACAGCCACCGACGGAAAGATAATAAACTACAGCAATATAAAGCTCAATGCTGACGGAAGTATCAGCGGTGCGGCTACAGGAAAATGGTCTCAGGCTATGGACACCTCCGCTGCGGAAATAACCATAGGTGGACAGGTCTACAACGGCTATTTCCTTGCTGCCAAGGACGAAAACGGCAAAAAGGTAATGTCCTTCACTGCTGTTGGCACCAATAATCACACTATCTGGGGCGCTCAGACAAAGCAGTTCACAGGTACACTTCGCTCAGCAAATGCTGACTTTACCGACAGTGCGTCTCAGCTCATAAACAAAGCTGACACAGTATCCGGCACAGGTGCAGAGACTTATCTCAGCGGCACGTCAATTTTCAGCGGTGCTTCATATTATATAGTGAACCAGAACAGCGGAATGGCTATCGACCTGCCCAACGGCAAGCTGGACGAGGGCACCAATATCCAGCAGTGGGAGCGCAACGGAAGCTGGGCTCAGCAGTGGAGAATAATCTCCGTTGATAAAGACTATTGCAGGATAGCCTCTGTGGGCGATGAGTCAATGTGTATCGCTGTTGCTGAAAATTCAGCCGCAGACGGCGCAAACATAGAGCTCCAGAAATACAGCGGAAAGCCCAATCAGCTGTTCAGACTTGTAAAGAGCGGAATGGATTACGGCATTGTTTCAAAGTGCTCCGAGGACAAGGGCGGTCTGGACGTTTACGAATGGTCAACGGAAAACGGTGGAAACATCAACCAGTGGAACTACTGGGAGGGAGGCTGCCAGCTGTGGAGCATAATCCCCGTTCACCCCATAGTCACCGACGGAAGCTACACTGTCAGGAACGTCAGCAGCGGTCTGTATATGTTCAATATGAAGGGAAAAATAGTACAGTTCAATGCCAAGGGCATCAGTGTTCAGCCTGATATGTACGGCAATATGCCCTTTACACTTAACGACCAGATATGGACATTCACAAGGCTCAGCGACGGTACATACTCAATCAAGGATAAACGCGGCAGAGCCCTTACCTCCAATGAGGGACAGTATTATGAGCTGAAGGAGTTCACAGGAGATGACTCACAAAAATTCAGGGTGATCTGCAACAGCGACGGAAGCTATTCACTCACTCAGGATAATACCTGTGCAGATCTTCCCTATCCTACCGACGAGTTGGAAAAAGAGTTCTGCGTAAACCTGTTCACGGGAAGCGACAGCCAGAAATTCATTCTGGAACCAATTATCCCCGAGGAAACTTCTCCCGTAACCGGCGACATAAACAGCGACGGACAGCTGAATGTAAACGATCTGGTAATGCTGCAAAGATACCTGCTGAAGATAGATACTGTCATCAATAACAACGCTGCCGATCTCAACGGTGACGGCTTCATCGACATATTCGACAATATAAGACTTAGAAAGCTTATCATAAACAAGTGACCTCTTGGGCACAGCCGGCTGTAATGCTTACCGACTGCGCCCAATTTTTGCCGATATACCAATTTGTAACCGCTTTTAACTTGACATTCTCTGTGAAAGTGTGTACAATATATATGTATGCAGGCTTTTTATCCTGCTAAAGAGAAAAATTACGGAGGTTATTATGGATCCTAATCAGAACAGACCACAGGGCAGACGTAAAAACGTCACATCCGGCGGCAGCGGAGCACATAGACGTGGCGAAGGCCTCGGAACAGGTCCCGTAGGTTCCGGCAGCTATTCAGGCGGTCAGACAGGTGGCGGCGGCGGTGCAAAGAGAGCTGCTGCAGGCGGCGGCGGTCTCGTAACACTGCTCATTATCGGCTTCATTATTTTTAAATTATTCAGCGGAAGCGGCGGAGGCGGCGGAGATCTTCTCGGCTCCCTCACAGGCGGAAGCGGCGGCGTTGATATAGGCTCTGTTCCCTCAGGCTTCGGTTTCAGCACCGAGGATACTGCTTCGGGAAGCCTTACCAGCGACAACGCTGTTGACACAAATGTTGCCACAGGCTCACGCGAGAAAAGAACTGTCATCAAGGGAAATAACCAGGACGTTGTTACCATTATGGTCTATATGTGCGGTACTGACCTTGAGTCAAAGTACGGCATGGCTTCCTCCGATATGGAGGAAATGAGATCTGCTTCCTATGGCGATAATGTTAATGTCATCGTCTTCACAGGCGGCTGCTCCAAGTGGAAGGTAAGCGGTATCAGCAATAAGGTAAACCAGATCTACCAGATCAAGAACGGTCAGATCGGCAGACTTGTTGAGGACGCAGGCAGCAAGGCTATGACCGATCCCAACAACCTTGCTTCATTCATACAGTTCTGCGCAAAGAATTTCCCTGCTAACAGAAATGAGCTCATCCTCTGGGATCACGGCGGCGGATCCGTTACAGGCTACGGCTACGATGAAAAGAACAAGAACAGCGGTTCTATGAGCCTTGCAGGCATCAAGCAGGCACTCAAGAGCGGCGGCGTTCAGTTTGATTTCATAGGCTTCGATGCCTGCCTCATGGCTACTGCCGAGACAGCCCTCATGCTCAATGACTATGCCGATTACCTCATCGCTTCTGAGGAGACAGAGCCAGGTATCGGCTGGTACTACACAAGATGGCTCACTGAACTGGGCAAAAACACTTCAATGTCTACTCTTGACATCGGCAAGAACATCGTTGACGATTTCGTTTCCGAGTGTGCCAAGAAGTGCAGAGGTCAGAAGACCACACTTTCAGTTATCGACCTCGCCGAGTTCTCAAATACGGTTCCTTCAAAGCTTTCATCCTTTGCTAAGTCTGTAAGCACAAAGATCTCCAACGACGAGTACAAGGACATCTCAAACGCAAGATATGCTACCCGCGAATTCGCAGAGAGCTCACGCATTGACCAGGTCGACCTGGTAAATCTTGCCGAGAATGTTGGCACCACAGAGGGCAAGGCTCTTGCAGACGCCCTCAGAAATGCTGTAAAGTATAACCTCACTTCTTCAAATATGACAAACGCTTACGGCGTTTCTATCTACTTCCCCTATCAGCGTACATCTTATGTTGACAGCGCCTGCAATACATATGACAAGATCGGTATGGACTCCGAATACTCCAAGTGTATCAAGCAGTTCGCTAAGCTTGAAACAGGCGGACAGATAGCTGCAGGCGGCACAGGCTCAGCCCTCAGCTCACTCTTCGGTATGGGCGGTTCATCAAGCTCATCAGGCAGCTCTGATATGATCGGCTCTCTCCTCTCAAGCTTCCTCGGCGGAGGCGGCGGCAGAAGCATCGAGGGTCTCGACAGCTCCAACACTGCGTTCATGGACGATACTGATGTCGATGATACAGCAGAGTACCTCTCCACACACTACTTCGATGCCACAAACCTTGTCTGGGAGCAGAAGGACGGCAAGTACACCATGAAGCTGGAAGATGCTCAGTGGGAAATGGTACACAGGCTGGATCTCAATATGTTCTATGATGACGGTTCCGGCTATATTGACCTCGGTCTGGACAACCTCTTCACCTTCGATGATAACGGTGCTCTTGTTGCCGACACCGAAAAGAACTGGCTGTCTATCAATGGCAACGTTGTAGCTTACTACCACACAGATACTACTTACAACGGAACAGAGCAGATCATCAGAGGCTATGTTCCCGCTCTCCTCAACGGCGAAAGAGTGAATCTCATTATCGTCTTTGACGATCAGCACCCCGACGGATACATTGCAGGTGTTTCAACCGATTATGTAAACGGCGAGACAAATGCTGTTGCAAAGAATCTGACAGAACTGACAGTCGGTGATACTCTCGACTTCATCTGCGACTACTACTCATACGATATGGAATATCAGGACAGCTACTTCATCGGCGATCAGGTAACTGTTACTGATAATATGACCATCAGCAACACCGATGTAGGAAACGGTTCCTGCCATATTCTCTACCGCTTCTCTGATATTTACAATCAGGACTACTGGTCAGAACCTATTGTTGTTGACTAAACGCAAGGAGCAGCCTTCGGGCTGCTCCTTTAATATTGTAAAAAAATAAAAATAAATACACAAAATTTGTTTACACTTGACATTACTCCCCGTTTGTAGTATAATATTAATGCTGTCGAGGTGTGGCTCAGTTTGGTAGAGTACTACGTTCGGGACGTAGGGGCCGCAGGTTCAAATCCTGTCACCTCGACCATTTGCCGCTGTGGTGGAATTGGCAGACACAAGGGACTTAAAATCCCTCGGAGTAAAATCCGTACCGGTTCGACCCCGGTCAGCGGCACTGAAAAAGGACTGTATTTTCATACAGTCCTTTTTATTATATGTGGATCATTCAGTAAAAAAGCTCCCCGTTAGGGAGGCGCACATAAAGCAGTTTATGTGATTTGAAGATAAGGTTGCGTAACATCGCAGTTACGCAGCCTTTTTCTTTTTGTCGTATTCTTTGCTGTCAGCAACAGTCGTAGCGACAGCAACATCAAAGCGGAAGTGTATCTCGATCTGCTGAGTACGATGCCCATCGCTCTTATCCGGAGCGTGAATGATGATCTTCTCGATAAGTTCATGCATGATCTCAGGAGTAAGTTCGGTGATATGCTCATACTTCTGCACAACCTTTATAAAAGAGTTCACATCAGCACATTTCTGTTCTGCTGTTTCAATAAAAGCAGTAAGCTCTGATGCTTTCGCTTTCAATTTCTTCTGCTCGTCCTCGTAACCTGCGGACAGTACAGCAAAACGCTCGTCAGAGATCTTGCCTGAGATATTGTCCTCATAGAGCCTTGCAAACAGCCTGTCAAGTTCAGCAATACGTTTTTCAGCCTGATTGAGAGCTTTCTTTGCCTTAAATACATCAGAGGAATGCTTTGACGCAGAGTTGTCCATAGCTGTCTGCACAAACTCAGCTTCATTGTCTTTAACACTATCGAGGAGCTTGTTCAGTGCATTCAAAACCAACTCTTTCAGCACGACAGTCCTGATGTAATGGGCTGAACAGCTATCCTTATCAGCTGAATGCGTGGAGCATTTCAGATGTTCCTGATCTTCGCTAAGGCTTCTTGAACGGCACAGGTATAGCTTTTTACCGCAGTCAGCACAGTAACATATACCAGAAAACGGATTTACAGTCTCATGTTTCTGATTTCTTCGCTTATTACTGCGAAGCTCCTGCACTAAATCGAATTCCTGCTGAGTGACGATAGGTTCATGGGTATTCTCAAAGATGAGCCAGTCTTCTTTTGGATTTTCAATCTTACGCTTGTTCTTGTAGGACTTGCGGCGTGTACGGAAGTTCACCGTATGACCGATGTATTCGGGGTGCTCTAAAATGTCAATGACAGTTTCTGTACACCAGCGGTCAAGCCTTGAATTCTTGTTAGCCGGGTTCCTTCCCTGCGATATAGCGTAAGCCGTTGGATTGGGAATACCATCCTCTGTCAGCTTACGGGCAATCTGAGTCGGACCATAGCCACTGATACAGAGCTTGTATATTTTGCGTACAACCGCTGCAGGCTCATCATCAATGATCCACTTGTGTTTATCTTCTTCTGATGCTTTGTAGCCGTAAATAGGCAGAGAAAGAGGTTTGCCCGACTGACCCTTTGCCTTGAATACAGCACGGATCTTCTTCGACGTATCCCTGGCATACCAGTCATTAAAAATGTTCTTGAAAGCCATCAGTTCATTCTCGCTCTTGAGAGTATCTATGTATGCTAAAATAAAACTGAGCCAGATATGGCACAAATGATAATAAAAAAGTGAGCCACTAATAATAAAAATCCTGTATAATAAGA
>Ga0116174_10000251_pt1 | contig 55254 bp, 39 predicted proteins | sample AD_UKC087_MetaG_FD_89801 | JGI IMG/M metagenome (GOLD analysis project Ga0116174, IMG submission 89801) | Active sludge microbial communities of municipal wastewater-treating anaerobic digesters from USA - AD_UKC087_MetaG | ecosystem: Engineered > Bioreactor > Anaerobic > Digestate | place: USA...
ATTCCTTCATGGTTACGGGCGGGGGTTCAGACAGAGCTCTATGTGAAAATAGGTCTTGTCCTTCTTGGAGCCACTATATTGTTTAATGATATTATGAAAGCCGGCAGCTTTGGCCTGCTTCAGGCAGTGATAGTGGTTATATCGGTCTGGTATTTCACCTTCTGGATTTCACGCAGGATGAAGATCGACGATGAATATTCGACCATGCTTGCCAGTGCTGTATCCATTTGCGGGGTATCGGCGGCAATAGTTACTGCCGGGGCCATCAACGGGGATAAGAAGAAGCTTTCATTCATTATCTCTGTTGTAATGATTGTTGCAATCCCGATGATGATACTATTGCCGATAATTGCAAAATGGATGGGTCTGTCCGAGATAGTTACCGGGGCATGGCTTGGAGGAACGATCGACACCACCGGAGCCGTTGTGGTTGCCGGTACCATAGCCGGTGAAACAGGACTAAAATATGCCACCATAGTCAAGTTCTCGCAGAATGTTCTTTTGGGTCTGGCAGCATTTGCCATTTCGGTTTTCTGGGCCTACCGCGACAAATCGGCAACAAATGGAACGAAAGTATCAGTATCGATAATATGGGAACGCTTTCCGAAATTCGTTCTGGGATTTATAATGGCATCATTAATTTTTTCTTTCCTGTTGAGTCCTGAGACAGCTGAGACATCAGGCAAGGTTGTCAAGTCGTACAGCACTTTCTGGTTTAACCTGGCCTTTATCAGCATAGGCCTTGAAACCCGTTTTTCCGACCTCAGGGCAATGGACAGCAAAAAGCCTTTTTACAGCTTTCTGATAGGGCAGGGATTCAATATTATCTTTACCCTTCTGGTTTCCTACATTTTGTTTCATCTTATCGGACCGCGATAGGAGCTAACCGGAAATTACAGATCTGAACCGGATTTATAGGAAAAGGTGCGATAGAGGCTGTGAATTACTGCACTCTTGACACAACATGGAAACAACCCTGTTGTTTCTCGTATGTTGCCCAGCATTTCTTTTCTTTTCTGAGCTCGTGAATTACCTCGGCAAGAGCTTCTTTCAGATACCACTTGTCGCATTCGGTTACATGATATTTCCTTATTGAGAATCGGGCGTAGGAGATGTCAAAGGCATTTCCGTTGAGGTGCGGACTATTCTCAGAGGCATTGATGTTGGTTTTTCCCAGTCCCCTGATGTTTTCTGAAGTCCTGGTCATTGAAGTGATGATAAATTTCGATCCCTTGAATCCTTCCCTGTTTATCTTGTTCCTGAATCTCCTTCCGATTTCATTAAGGAGTCTTCTGCTGTCACGGGTCAGATAGGGGTAGCTGTGCTTCATGTTTTCGATCCGGTATTTCCTTCCTCCCCTGACTTTAACAAGCTGGCCTGATATAAGCTTAAGGGCCAGATCCTTCTCGTCGGAACAGGCAGTGATCCCGCTAAGCCTGGCCTGTGCCGAATAATCAGGGATCCTGTCAGTCAGTTTTTTACTGTATATCTGCTGGTGGTTTATGCATTTCCTGCTGAAATAGTTAAGCATGAAGGCCCTGTTAGGTTGAGGTATGAAAATGAAACACAAGCTAAAAACGACAAAAAAGAATCCCCACACCTTTAACCTGTATTCTTTTTTCAAGCGTATCCTTCTCATAAAACCTTTGTTGCATAAAACGCCCTAAAGGTAGCTTCAGCAAGTTATTTCACAGATAAAAAATATTCACAGATCATTAATTGTATTAACAATCCGGGAGGAAAAAACTGCAGTATGCATCCGGAATTAGAAGATTCATTGCCTCAGTATCAGCAAGTCTGAGGCAATGAATCCTGAGCAGTCTGTTATATTAAGTTCGCGGACAGTGAAATGATGGTTTAAACCAGTGCTGCCACGACGTCATCCATGAGTTTCAGGGTTCCCTCCACGGGATCGCCGCCTGCCTCATACTCGACGGATATATAGCCCTTGTAGCCGGCTTTATTGAGAACATCAACACATCTTTTGATATCCACATCCGGGAATCTTGTCCAGCGTTTAGCATGTATCATTGTTGTGGCCATCGGGACAAGCACTTCGAGGCCGTGATAGAGCATGTATTCATGTTCCCAGTTGCAGAAATCGGGAGAAGCTTCGCAGAACGGACTGTTGACTTCATTCAGTATTATCCTGATGTTTATCGGATTGGCAGCCAGTCCCCAGTGATTTTCGATTGTCACTTTAACTCCGGTTTTTTCTCCGTATTCAGCCATTTCCTTGAATGACTCGATGGCTTGTTTTAGATAGGGCACTATTTCGACATTCTGAGGATATCCTCCCTGTATTACGGATGCAGGAATGATCTGTGGTCCGCCGGTATTGACTCTCATTGACTGGACTCCTATCATTTTAGCCGCGTCGAGCCATACTTTTGCCACTCTGATGCCTTCCTTTCTCAGTTCGTCATTGAGATCTGCTATATTTCTCGGGGCATTGTTGGAAATATGAATCGCCTTTGTGCCTGTTGAGGCAATTTTGGAAGCGAGTTTTTCCAGGTAGCGTTTTGCCGAGGTGGTTGAGGGATCGAATTCTCCCACTCGTGTCTGTCCGTCTCTTTCAACCCTGGTATACATCGTTTCATCAGTTACGTCACCGAACAATGACGACCAGAAATCCATTGCAATCACACCGGGGTATGTGTCCTTTGTGAACTGGGGGAAGTCGAGAAGAGTGATCTCGCCGTATTTCTTTTTAAGCTCGGCGGTTTCCGGTCTTTCCGGTCTTCCCTGGACGGTTCTTCTTTTAAACAGCTGGTTTACCGCGTAGGAATTTGAGGCCATTTGCTTCAGTCTTTCGTTCCTGGAGCGTACCTTTTGTGTCGTTTCGGCAGCAACTGCAGATGATGGAATAATACCCATTCCGGCAATTCCAAGAACACCGGCGCCGGCGGTTTTGAGGAAGTCTCTGCGTCCGGAAGACGCGGGAACATGATCTTTACAATACTTCATAATATAAAATGGAATAAAAACGTAATTGCTTTGTTAAACAAATAACAGATATATGATTCCGACGCATAGAATCATTAACCCTGCATCGGATCAGTCATATGCTGACCTCCGGCAGAAAATACATAAAATGTATTTCAGCGATCAGATCAAAGCGTCCATCCCTTACGATATTCGTAATGGAAGTAGTTGTTGGCTTCCGGCAGGTTGGTAACCTTCATATTCTTACCGTCGTATTCCAGAGTTGTATGGGATTTCTGGGTTAGTATCGCGATGTTGGTAAGAAGCATTACCTCAGTCACTTTGGCTGCCCATGAGAAATCGTTGCTGGATTTTTTGCCGTTCATAATTGCTCCGATCCAGTCTTCATAGATATCGCCGGTTCTTTCAAGCCATGGTTCCGGTCCCTTGAAATCGGGGTCGGCAGGAACCAATGTCGGCATGGCACCGCTACCGCCCATCATAATTCCCTTGTCGCCATAGAATACTGTTCCCACCCGTCGTCCCGGTTCGAGTTTTTCAGGTCGTTCAGGCAGAAGTCCGCCGTCGCACCATTTTACTTTGACCGGAGGCATGTATCCGGTTTCCGGGCTGAATCTTTCGGGGAATTCGTATGTCACGGTCTGGGCAAGGGGAAGGTATTCGCTGTTGTAAGGAGTTGAAGTTGCCTGTATCTTCGTGGGATATTCGAGATTAAGAGCCCATAGCGGAGCATCGTAGATATGTGCTCCCATATCGCCCATGGCTCCTGTTCCATAGTCCCATAATCCACGCCAGACGAAATGGCAAATATCAGGGTTATATGGTTTTTCGGGAGCAGGTCCGAGCCAGACATCCCAGTTCAGGTTTTTGGGCACTTTAACGCCGGCGGGTCTTTTTATATCTCCCTGCGGCCAGAATCCTATCGGGCGGTCGGTAAACATATGGACTTCCCTCACATTTCCGATTACCCCTGAGCGTACCCATTCCACAACCCTTCTGGTTCCTTCGCTCGCATGACCCTGGTTCCCCATCTGAGAAACGATATCATATTCTTTCGCGAGTTCTGCAAGCTTCCTGCATTCATATACCGTCTTGGCCATAGGTTTTTCAACGAAAACATGCTTTTTCTGCCTCATGAATGCAGCAGCTATAGGAGCATGGTTATGGTCGGTGGTGGCAATAAGCACCGCATCTATTGACGGCTCCTTGTCGAGCATTTCGCGCCAGTCGGAATATACCTTCGCCCTGGGGTATCTTGCAAATACATAGCCGGCATATACTGAGTCAACATCGCAAAGGGCATAAATATTTGCCAGCTTCCTGGGTTTTCTCTGGGGTTGTCCTCCGGGGAATTGCTGGGGTACTCTTCCGGCCTGTGGCGGTCCACCCTGCTGCTGCATCTGGGCCATGCGGGCTGCACGTTCGGCTTCCATCCTGGCAAGCTCAGCCTTGCTGTATGGCTGTCCGGTTATGGTTCTCTGCGGCCTGTTAACCTGAACTTCCGGGTCACAAATGTTACTGATATCGCCTGCCCCCTGGGCACCGACACCAATACCCGCGACATTTATAAGATCGCTGGGAGCTTTCTGACCGCTTCCTGCAATAACATGTCGTGGAACTATCGTGAATGCAGCCGTTGCCGTACCGACAGTCCCAATAAACTTACGTCTTGAAAGGTTTTTGCTTTTTGAGGGTTTCATCATGAAGGGCTTTTGGTTAATAATCATCGAAAGTTATTAAAAATCCCGCAGGAATCAAGCGTATTACGCGGGTAACAATGAAAAAGTGTTTTGTAACATATTGTTTCAGGAACAGCCTTCCTGATTTTTTCTGTTAGCTTCTTCCTTAGCGTGCTTTATACTTACATTGAGTTCGAATCCTATCAGGATGGCTATCGAGTTCAGATAGAGCCAGAGCATTACGACCAGCAGGGTTCCCAGGGAACCGTAAAATTTGTTGTAAAGCCCGAAATTATTTACATAGGCCGAAAAACCCAGCGAAGAAAGTAAGAAGAGAATTGTGGCTGTTGTGGAGCCGGCTGAGAAAAATCTGAAGTCAGTCTTTTTTGCAGGTGCAAAATAATAGAGGAAAGAAATTGCCAGGAAAAGAAGCAAAACGACAATTATCCATTCTGCAAAGATAAGCAGAGATTTAACTATGTTTCTTTCAATGATATGAAGTTCAACCAGACTGTTCAGTCCCTGTTTTCCGAAGATCACGATGAAGCCGGCAAGTGAAAACATGAAAACTATTATCAGGAGCAGGACAAGGGATATTTTGCGCTGGTTAACCCAGGATCTTGTCTGGAAACTGTGTGCGGAAACCACAAAGGCATTTATAACGGCATGTATCCCGTTGGTTGAGAACACTATTGTGGCAAACAGCATTATTATAAGAAGTCCTTCACTTTTCCTGGTTACAATGTCAACAATCGATGATTCAAGGAATCTGTACACGTTTTCCGGCAGGATATTCTCGAAGAGCCGGATCATTTCTTCCTGGAAGTTGGGAATGGGAATGAATGGTATAAGGCTGAACAGGAAAATCGAAGCCGGAATCAATGCCAGAAGGAGGTTAAAGGCTATTGAGGAAGCTCTTGTGACCATCACACCCTTGCGAAAGCCCTGAGCAACAAACGACAGGACCTCGGTAATGGGAATCCCGTCAAACCCGGGCAATACGATATTCTCAAGCCAGGCCTTTCTCTTAGACGTATTTCTCCCCTGGATATCCATCCCTGTGATAATTGGTAAACATCCCTGATCAGGTCAGTGCCTCTGTCTGCAAGCAGGTATTGAGATCAGATGCCGGTTTCCATCCAAAAGTAATGTTTAGATGCTGAAAAATCAATTATTAACAATAATTGAATTTTTACATCATCTTTCTTCTCCTCATTGCTTTATAAGGGGAGATGGGGGAGGGCTTAAGAAAAACATTGAGGATTTAGGGGATTTTTATGGCAAATTCCTTATAAGTTATTGAATTCAACGCTTAAAAATTGTCAAACAGAGTTTGTATTATTAACCGGATTCCTGAAAGATGAAGAAATGTGTAATTCCCCAGATGTTGAATTCCGATCTGTAAGGAATTTATTTTTCAGCATCTTCCTTTCCGGAGGAATAAGTTTTAGTTATGTTCGCATCTGAACAAAAAGAATCCTGATTGGCAGAAGGACTTCTCGAATACAATCTCTGGGGATTATTCCTTGCCAGTTTCCTGGCAGCAACAGTTGTTCCATTTAGTTCGGAGGCTGTGTTATCTGTTTTGATCGCAAGCGGTACCGGGATAAAGTCGGCCATTCTGGTTGCAACTGCCGGAAACTGCCTGGGAGGGATGAGCAGTTTTGCCATTGGTTATCTGGGGAAATGGGAGTGGATAGAAAAATACCTCCGGGTGAAACGTGAATCGATTGAAAAATGGCACGACAGGCTTTATAAACGGGGAGCATTTTTTGCCTTTTTCAGCTGGGTCCCCTTTGTCGGAGATGTATTTTCAGTCGGTCTGGGACTTTTGCGGGCCAATATCCTCATCACAGCCTTGTCAATGCTTGCCGGCAGGTTTACAAGATATCTTGTATGGGGCTGGCTGACGGGACTTGTTTTCTGAGATGCTTATTTGCCCCTGCAGCTGATATATCGGCAGCTTTTATGTGTATATTTGGGAAACCTGCCATAAGTCTCCTGGGAGCTAATGGCTGTATGCTTATACTACTGGAATGGGAAAAAGAATAAAGCTTTGCTTCAGGGATGTTTTTTATCTTTTAACATCCGGGCTTTTGATAATAGCAGCGGTTTCATGCCGGCAGGCTCCGGCAGGTCAGTGGACTCCTGATCCCCAGGCTGACCTGAATGTGTATTTTTTCCACATAAACGACAGATGTCCGGCATGCACGGCTGTTGGGGAGAACACGGAATGGGTCCTGAATAATTATTTCAGCAACAAGCTGGAGGACGGATCATTAAAATACGAATCATTCAACATCGACACGAAGGAAAACAAGGCGGTCGCGGCAAAATACCAGATAAGCTATACAAGTCTTCTGCTGGTGCGCCGCGACGGAAGTGTAATTGATCTGACTGTTGATGCAATGAATAATGCCGGCTCAGCTCCCCTTAAATTCCGCGAAATGCTGAAGGCTGAAATCGAAAAGAACCTTGAGTGATGATGCAGCATTTGCAGCAATTGCTTGAAAGTGCCGAAGCGCCATTCTTTTATGTGCTTATACTGGGGATTTTAACAGCCGTCAGTCCATGCCAGTTTGCCAGGAACATTGCCGCCGTTGGCTATATCAGCCGTAATATCCGGGATACCCGGAAAGTATTCATAAACGGATTGTTTTATACCCTTGGAAATGCAGCCGCTTATTTTCTGATAGCCTTCATCCTGTTTCTGGGAGCAAGTAAATTCAAGGTCTCGAAATTTCTTGTTTCAAACAGTAACATTGCAATAGGCCTTATCCTGATCATTGTCGGTCTGTTTATGCTCGATGTTTTCAAAGTCAGCTTCAGCGGGGGAGGCAGAATCAGCCGGGTGATAGAGAAGATAAAACCGGAAGGGAAAAAACTTGATTCTGCAATTCTTGGTTTCCTGTTTGCCCTGTCGTTCTGTCCATACAATGCTGCACTGTTTTTCGGTATGCTTATCCCTCTCAGCATTAAAAGCGCAGGAGGACTGTATCTTCCTGTTGTCTATTCGCTGTCGGCCGGACTGCCTGTCATTATAATTGCCTGGCTGATTGCCTACAGCGTTTCCGGAATAGGAGCCTTTTATAATAAGGTGAAAGTGTTCCAGGTATGGTTCAACAGGATAGTTGCAGGTATATTTATTGTTGCAGGACTGTATTTCATTTACAGGTTTGTGGCCCAGCTTGTCGTTTGAACCGATGGCTGTCAATCGCCCTGATCGAACATGTGTGATGGCACTGAAGGATAATAATATCCCCGGCATTATTTCATTCCGAATATAAGCGGGAAACAAAAGACAACGAAAATAATCCATGCAAGATATACCGGCAGGTACTTTGCAACTGTATTCTCCACAATTCTGAATTCCCTGTTCCTGAAATTGATCCTGAAAAGATCGGTCATTATCATGATCAGATTTACCAGTACTAGTATGTTCGAAGCAAGTACGGCAAGTTTGTTTGGAGTGAGTCCGTATTCACCCAAACGGTAGAATATGGCCGATAATGCAACAAGATCTATGGCTATGGAGATAATTGAAAGCACGAAAAGGACGATCCTGTTGAATTTTCCCGGTTTTGCTGCCTGAGTTCCCGAAACGGAGTAAATGATTATAGCCATTACTCCAAGAAGCATTACATTGAAGATCAACAGGAAATCCCGGTTGTTGTATGGATCCTTTCCGGCAACGGCCATTGCAACCAGGAATATTATAAGGGTTAAAAGAACGAGTGGACTGAAGATGCCTGCAATAAGCGGAGCTGTTCTGTTCAGGAGTGCAGGATAGCTGTCGGTGATAAAAGCTGCAACCACGGGCGCTGATGCGGCTCCTGCAATGATGATATTCTCGGCATAGAATTCCCCTATGGACAGTCCGATGGAATCAAAAAGCCCGATGGTAATGGCAGTAAGTATACCACCTGCTATTGCAATCAGGGCATAAATTATCAGCAGGTCACCGTTGTGCCTGATGAAATCCATTCTCCGCGACCGGTTTCTAAAGTCATAATCAGTGAAGGCCATACCCCAGGCAAACCACATTAGCAGGGGCAGATGTATCCAGGTCAGAATAACTGAATCGCCGGGGTTTTCGGAAGGCAGAAGGTTTATGTAAACTGCAGGCAGAAGAAATGTTACAGCGCTTATTATCAGCTTGCCCTTTTCCCTTGTCCTGTTTGCCCAAAGGGAGTACATGGCCAGACCGAGGAATACAATGATGGCAGTGTTTTTCTGGTAGAAAATCTCATCGGAGAATACAGAGGGAAATATTCCGGGAAGCTTTATCAGGAAGGCTGTTATACTACAGATCCCGATAACAATCAGAAGCTCTTTGAGTGAAATTTTCTTGAGGATATCAGATCCGGCGTCGTAGTCGAGTCTGGCTTTCCAGAACCTCATTGCCCCGGAATTGTCATCATCGTACGATAAGCTCTCGAAAGCAGTTTTAAAGGCTTTTGGATTACTTCTGAAGAGTTTCTCAAGGATTTCAGGCTTCCCGAGATTGGATCTTATCTCTTCTTTCCAGTTGATTGTTGTTTCTTTTTTCATGGCTGCATATTTCCCGCCTTATGCCGGCTGGTTTCCGAACGTTAACCGGCTGGTTTCCGACCGGTATCGCGGATGGTTATGGTTGATTATATTTTCCGGATATTCTTTAGTTTGTCTGCAGGAGGATTGTTGACTTTCATAAGAGTACTTTGAAATACAAAGTAAAAAAGAAATCCTGAATTATCAGGGGAAGAATGCTATTCAGCAGAAAGAATGACACGGGAATTATTATGCCGGGTCTGAGGGGAACAGAAAGCCTTGTAAAAAAGCTAAAAGATTAACGGCGGCTGTTGCAAAAATCGTTAAATTGGGCAGAAATCACGGTAAACGGAATCAATAAATGAAATTCTGTTTCCGGGATGAACAGGAAGACCACAATCGATAATTTCAAAAACCTACAACAATGAAAAAAATCTCAGTATCATTTATCATCCTTTTGTTTCTGACAGGATTTCATACAAATATCACCGGACAGTTTATGGATAAGCTGCCACGCGGCATTCCTGAGGCTGAAGGTGTTTCGTCAGCAGGTATAATTGATTTTCTGAATGCCATTGACACTGGCCGTCAGGAGATTCACAGTTTCATGTTCGTAAGGCATGGAAAGGTTATTGCTGAAGGATGGTGGGATCCATACGGACCTGATTACAAGCATCTTCTGTATTCGGCCAGCAAGACCTTCACCGCTACGGGAATAGGACTGGCTGTTTCGGAAAACAGGCTTAAGCTTAGCGACAAGGTGGTTTCCTTCTTTCCATACTCACTGCCCGACAGTATTGGAAATAATATGAAGGAAATGACGGTTCGCGACCTTCTTACCATGTCGGTGGGGCAGGAGACACCCGGTATGGGAGGAGGCAGCGATGATGACTGGATCACGGCTTTCATCAGGAACGAGCCTGAACATAAGCCGGGCACAGTATTCAAATACAATAATATGGCGACCTTCATGCTTTCAGCCATAGTGCAGCAGGTAACGGGCCAGACACTGTTTGATTACCTGAAGCCACGATTATTCGATCCGCTGGGAATAAAGGGAATGGACTGGGACAAGAACGGACAGGGAATTAATCTGGGTATGATAGGACTAAGGCTTTGTACCGAAGACCTGGCAAAATTCGGACAACTCCTGATACAAAACGGGAAATGGAACAAAAAGCAGCTGTTGACGGAAGCCTGGGTGAAAGAAGCTACCTCCTTCAAAATAGAAAACCATGATCCCTCGAGTAAGACGCCTAAGGAACTGAATGACTGGTCGCAGGGATATTGCTATCAGATGTGGCGGGGAAGGAATAACAGTGTCCGTCTCGACGGGATGGCAGGCCAGTTTGTGTTACTGTTCCCCGACAAGGATGCTTTTGTTGTCCTGACTGCAAATGCCAGGAACACCCAGGAGGAACTGAACCTTGTTCACAACTACCTGATCCCGGCAATAAAATCGGACAAGGCACTTCCTGCGAACCCCGCTTCGTATCAAACTTTACTTGAAAAACAATCCGGACTGAAAATAAAGCCTCCGGTTTCAGAAGTACAGGATTCAAAGTTTTCAGGCATCGTTTCAGGTAAGGAATTTGTTCTGCAGAATAATGACTATCAGATACAGTCGGTATATTTTGCCTTTAAGGAAGGGGAATGCAGTTTTGGTATAAAAAGGAACAATCAGGTTTCGGTGATCAAAGCCGGATCGGGAAACTGGAAGTTCAGCAATACAAAATCAACTTCCCTTCTGGCGCCGCCGAGAACCAGCGTTTCAAAATCGATTGATGCGGCTTATTCGGTTCTGCAGCCGGTAATTAAGGCAGGATCGGTATTCGCCTGGACTGATCCCAATACCCTGGAGATCACGACCCGCTTTGTTGAGGAAAGTCTTGGAGACCAAACCATAGTCTGCAGGTTTATTGAAATGAACGGGGTAACTTCTGTCACGATTGGTCCGAAAGCGATGCCCGGCATGCCCGGTGCCGGAGCTATGGGAAGGATGGGACAGGCTCCGGTTCAGTTGAGGGGGACACTTGTAGAGATCGATTGACCGGCGAAACAAGTCATATAGGAAAGCAGCCCAGACTCTGGGCTGCTTTCCGTTTTTATATAGTCTGTTTGAAAGGTACTGAAAGACAGATAGTTCCCTTTCCGGTTATTAGCTGTTCAGGCTTGTCGGTATTAATCACTGTACGACAAGCCATCACCGAATTTGAAGGCCGGGTTTTCGGAATCGAAAGGAAGATCTTCAAGCTGTTTTTTAACTGCATCCATCGATGAAGGTATTTCGAAAGTGAGTTTACCCACAGGCTTGAACTTGCCGAACACAATATCCAGGAGGGCATTATCGAGCGCATCGAAAATCATGATAGCGCCTTTTGCCACATTCCTGAGATCTGCCGGAAGCACGCAGCTTGAACCGGTAGGATTGAAAGCAACAACAACCGGTTTACCTGTTCTGGCAAGAGTCTTTATGTTGGCCCATTTTTTTGCCGGGAAATCGATGTTTACCTCCCTTGGTGCAAAGGGGTTCATCGCGGCTGCAGCCTGTGCGGCATTCATCTGTGGTCTGGGTGCATTAGCCTGTCCCGGTCGTGGACCTGCTCCCGGCATTCCACCTCCGAAACCCTGAAAACTTCTTTCCTCTTCAGTGGTCGTCCTGATCAGGATCAGATCGGCTTTCCCGGGATCATCAACCACCGTGGCATATCCAGCCGCGATTTCCTTATCTATCCCTTCGACATAAATCTTAATATTTTCTGCAGCAGGGAGGACGCCTTCATTTACGAGCAGGACTATTGATTTGAGCTGTGCCTCATATCCCAGTTTCTGGTTCTTTTCACTCCGTACTATTTTTGTGGCGGCTTCGGGATCCACATAAGGATTTTCGAACAATCCCAGTATAAAATGCCACTGAAGGATTCGACCCGCTGCCTGATTTATTCTTTCTTCACTTACCCTGCCCTCCTTAACCAGTTCAAGCACAAGCTGATTGTTTGTCTCGCTTCCCATCTGGTCCACACCGGCATTTATTATCATTTCCATATTGTCCTTCAGGGTGGTTTTTCCCTGCAGACTGGGTTTCAGGGGACCTCTGCCCACAACTCCCCAGTCGGTGCATATCGCGCCTTTAAATCCGAGCTGATTATAGAGTATCTCCGTTGAGACATGATAGGAGTAATTGACATTGAGCGAATCATAAAATGTACCGCTGTAATATCCCATTGCCGCGAGGGCGCCTTTTTCTATTCCCTTTTTCCATGGTATCAGATGGTAATCGAAATTATTTCCCGGGTATGTCAGCCACTGACCTGTTCCGTCCTTATGAGGCCCGGCTCCCGGCCAGTGTTTGAGATGGACAAGTATCTTTTCCGGACCCACGTCTTTTCCCTGGGCGCCGTCCATAAAGGCGGCAAGCATTTCAGCGGTCAGGTCTGCATCTTCCGAGAAGCAGCCCATATTCCGGCTCCATCTGGGTTCCGTCATTACATCGATCTGCGGACCAAGGATCATGTGAAGTCCGACTGCCCTGTATTCTTCCGCCACCACTTCACCGAATTTCTTCATTATAACAGTGTCATGTGCAGAGCTTATTCCAACCTGACCTTCCTTGCTTGGCCACTGCGAAAAATACTGTGTACCGCTGACATGTGCCCCGAGGGTTGCGCCATGCCTGGGATCGGTTGAGAACATTATGGGTATTCCCAGTCTGGTTGCTTCAGCAATCTCCTGCATTTTGTTTGACCAGCTCGCGAATTCCCTGACAGGAGCTACCCCATTGTTGAGGATATTTCTGAAGTGTTTTTCCTCGATGAACGATTTTGCAGTCGCGGTTCTTCTCATCTGGCCTATTCCTCCTCCCGCGGGTCCCTGTCCCCCAGGACCTATTGGTCCGGCATAGGTTTCATTACCTGCATTTGCCATCGCGGCTTTTTCCTCCTCGGTGAAATCATATTTAACCACACCATCGGCCGGGACAGCAATGTTTGGATGGAATAAGAGGCCTACCTTTTCCTCAAGTGTCATTTGCCCAAGCAGGTCGGCTATTCTGCTTGAATCGGGAAGACGCCAGTCTTCATAGGGATCAAGTTCTCCGTTTTTGTTCAGGTCCTTGAACTGAAGGCCTTTTTTCTCGATGATATTCACGGATCTTGTTCCCAGAACCGGCTGAGGCTTAATGGCCTTCCTGTCAGAACAGTCTGTAAATAAACCAAAAAGCAATGTTGCTGCAAACAACAGCAAAGTGGAGCGAAGTGTTTTCATAGGATTGAATATCAGGTTATAATAATAATTGACAAATATCCGGCATGAATTATTCCATAAAGTTACATATTCATAGTTTAAATTAAAACGATGATGGAAATTATGCCAGCGACAGGAAATTAAACCTGTAATTCAAATTCTGAAGAGTGAAAACACTCAGGATGGTTATTTTGCAACCTTCAGGCACAGCATCCTGCTTTGATCCCTGATCAGCAATTTGCCGTCAGCGAGAGCGAGGGGACCCCAGTTTTGGGTTGAGCCGCCGACCATCGAAGCTACCCGGTCATTTTCGGAACCGGTTCCGCCTTCGCCAAGTAATTCGGCAGAAGCAAGAGCTTTGAAACCGGTAGTGTCCGGCTCGATGAGGTAGAGGCTCTTTCTGCCGTCCGTGGCAAGGATCAAACCATCCGCCAGGATCATGCTGCCTTTATCAAATAAAGGCTTACGCATTGTTTTCCACAGAACCTTGCCCTGCATATTCATGCATGCCAGGCCTCCTTTGATGCTGTTTGTGGAAAACTGGGCGTAAAAGTATCCGTTATGCATTATTGGTGGCTTTGTCTGGTCACCGAATTCATTATGTCTGAAAAGTTCAGTTACCTTGTATTCTCCTTCATTCCCTTTCTCAACTTTCAACATAAGGGTTCCGAGCTCGTAGCCGGCAATGACAAGCACTCTGTTCTCACCGGCATCAAATGCTGACGGGACCGGGATATGGCATTCCCAGTCTGCAAACTCCCATAGGATTTCTCCTGAAAGCGGCTTAATACCAACAACTTTCCCCATGAATTCAGGTACAAATTCTTCCGCGGCTCCCTGAGGTGGTCCCTGAGGCCCTTCTCTCTCAAATCTCTGGCGCATCCTGTCAAAGGGATTTTCAGATGCGGTTACCATAACAACATGGTCTTCGCCGCTAATTTTTACAATCGACGGACTGACATAACCTGCAGCTCCGAGTGAAGGAGTTTTCCACGCGATATCACCTGTAAGCTTATTGTAGGCAACCACACCGGCTTCAGGAGCCTGGGATGCAATAATTAGCAGATCCCCATAGATCAATGGATTCTGGGAGATTGCCCATGTTGGGAGCCTCCCGCCTCCGAAATCAGTCCAGACATTTTTGTGCCATACCGGCTGATGGCTTTTAACATCAAAACAATAAAGATCCCCATTCTGACCACATGAATAGACCAGATTGCCATCAATTGCCGGTACACTTCGTGATCCGGGAAATTGTACTGTTCCGGGAGCATCGTAGGTATATTTCCATAATTCCTTACCGTTTGAAAAATCAAAACACCTGAAGATATCCTTGCCATCCTGTTCATTTCTGTCGAGCAGATAAACTTTTCCGTCTTTAATTACCGGTCCGCCGAAGCCAATTCCGACATTGGCAGTCCAGATAACCTCCGGCCCGTTTTCCGGCCACGAACGAAGTATTCCTTTCTGGGCAGATGTGCTGTTCCTGTCCGGTCCCAGATACTGAGGCCATTCACTTGCATCGTCGGATGACTGGCTGCAACTGAATGCGATCGCGGTCAATAGAAGAATAAGCGGAATAGAACCTGATTTCATTTTCATTTTCAACTTCATAGCTGCTTACTTATGTAAATGTTATTATAGATATCATGGATTATCTTTACTGTTGTATATAAGGAGTTTGTAAGCATCCCTGACATGAGGAAAGAGTGTCCCGGGCACAAAGCTAAGAGTCTGATTTGAGTTTATGAAATAGTTCAGACCTCAAAAAGAAAAATTGCCGGATTATCGCGAAACAATTATTTAATGTATAATCCTGGCAGCTTATCGAGCTGCCAGGATTATATATTTTTAATACCTGTTTTCAGGACGCAGATAACAATCATAGCCTTATTAGCTTATCGATCGTGCTGAGCTGCCGGAAGCAAAGGCCGACGGATTCTTCAGTTAATATTCTTTAATGGCAGCCGTTTATCGGGCGATGTAAGTAAATGACTGAACCCCGATTCAAAGAGCATCTTTTTGCAGGCAGCAATATCCCTTCCTCTGTTGGTTGAGGTCTCTTCCCGCGTGTCCCTGGGATTGGCTCCTGTTTCGGCGTAGATTGTATTAGCTCCGCTTGTCAATCCGATCTGATTTGGCTCATGTACTCCTATGGTTTTTGTTGCTTCTGTTTCAAGCATTGCCAGGGTGACCACAGCAGTAACCTGTCCAAGTTTTAATTCTGTTATTTGTCCATGCCTGGCTAACGGGGAACCTGGAATATATATCCGGTTCATTGCACCATGCTGAAAACAGCCGCCGAATTCCCTTCCGAATAATAATTGTTCGGCAAGTTCCTCCGGGGTATGCTCCGGACCAATTGGCTCGCAGCAGTAATACCAGTCTAATCCTGCTTCCTTCAGATTTTTAATTGAAGCGTTACGGCTTTTGGGATCAAGTGTAGTGTCAATACCTTCGCGCAGTCGTGCCAGATGATAAGCTCCCGCTACACCTTCGGCTTTTAATTCTCTTGCCTGGGAAAGATCAAAATCTCCAATATTCACACAAAGCTTTGTTTCAGCTGGTATTTTGTTTCGCAGCATCCGGACAATCCGGATCAGCTTATCATAATCATAATTGTGCATCGTCATCAGAAAGAGTGCGTACAACTCGTTCGACTCAGTGAAATTCAAGGCAGTAGCTAAGATATCTTCATCAGTCATATTGCTCGTCCCGAAACTCGTGTGACCCTCTCCGAATGAACAGAACTTGCAGCTTGCTGGACAAGGAGCGATCTCGATGCCTATCTGCGCGAACACCATGCCGTTATTATCGAACTTCGACCTCATCAATGAATCAGCTGTGGCTCTGATTAATGAAGCCTCCGGGCTTATCTCATGAAAGCTGAGCATATGAATACAGTCTTCTTTACCTGGAGCATGCCCCTCCCTTGCTTTGTCAAGGATACCCAATACTTTTCTGTCAATCTTTATCATAATATTATTTTGATTTTAAAGGTTTTATGTCTGCCCTGTTCAGGCAGGGGAACCCACGTGTTTGAAAATCATATACATAAGTGTTTGTGCATGCAATACATGTGGGTTTCATCTGTTATATCGTTACTCTTATCTGCCGGCATTGTCGCGCAGCAGTTCAGCCGGCTTTTTGCTTTAATGTTAATAGTTGAATGTCAGAGGACCAGGCTTGTATTTGCAGCTAAAGTCCTTCGGTAGAGTTATTTCACCAAGGAACTCTTCAATGGTTTCTGAAGCTTTTGCAATTTCAGGAATATTCAGGCAATAGACATTCTTGGATTCACTTAGCTGTTCTTCAATCAGTCCCGCTTCCCTGAGCTCTTTAATATGCTGATTTACAGTTGTTCTTTTTATAGGGAACATTTCCGATATATCACCTGAAAGGCAATTTCTTGAACGAGCAAGGTAAAGCAGGATCTGCAAGCGGGCAGGATGGGACAAGACCTTGAAAAGCCTGGCCTTCCTTTGAAGGTCCTCATGGAAAAGTTTTGTTTTTGCCGCGATCATTTTGTATAATTTTTCCGACGTAATTATACGTCAAATTAATTGAAAAAAAAAGTCCAGGGGCAAGTAAAGCACTTACACTATAATTTCAATGAACGTAGATCAAAAGTATGGGTTTTTATTCTGACCGGTATCACAAGAAGAATAAAAAAGAAAAAACCGTATTAAAAACGAAAGCGAATCAGTTACGACAGAAAACTTCCGGAGCTTCCGTGCATTCTCCGTGTTCCCGATAGCTTATCGGGACTGTGTTACCCGTGGTTAAAAATGTATTTTGATATTGTCAGAAGTCAGAACTTTTGAATCTCTGCTGAGATAACGATAGCTGGATGGGGAATGGTAATCATGAATTATAATTAATTTAGCCGCATCTATTGAAAGAGAATGAAAAAGCTTATTAAAATACTTGGTACAGGATGTGCCAAATGCAACACCCTGGCAGCGATTACCGCGGAAGTTATCAGGGAAAACGGATTGGATGCCGAACTTCAAAAGATTGGCGATATTGAAGAGATACTTAAATATCAGGTGTTTGCAACCCCGGCTCTTGTGATTGATGAAAAAGTTGTCAGTATTGGGAGAGTGCCGTCAAAACCAGAGATCCTGGCTTTTATTGAAGGCTAAGATAAAAAACCGGAATCAGACCTTTAAAATAAAATTATATACGGATGAAACCACTACCTGCAGGAATACTTTTATACTTACTGGTTTTCACTTCATCAATGGCCCTGGAGCCGCGCATTGACAGACACTCCCTGGTAACGAGGCATAATATTGAATGGAATGACATCATGGGGCAGATTCCACTGGGCAACGGAGAGTTCTGCTTCAATGCTGACGGTACCGGACTGCAGACCTTCGGAGGAAATACCATGTCACACTGGGCATGGCATTCCTTTCCTCTTCCTGAAGGAGTTACACCGGACCAGATCCCTTCCACGGGAACTTTCCAGAAAGGACCTGTCAGGGGGCCTGATGTCTTTCCTGAAGGCAGTTCGGAAATCAGGTCATGGATGTTCGACAACCCTCATATTTTCAATCTTGGAAGGATAAGGTTGACGAAAGCCGGAGGAACTGAGCTTAAACCGGAAGAAGTAGAGATACTTGCGAGGAAGATGGATTTATGGTCAGGGATACATACCTCCATGTTTACTATAAACAATCAGGCCGTTAGGGTTACAACCTGTGTTCACCCTGACATTGACATGGTCACTTTCAGGATTGAATCGGATCTTCTTAGCAGGGGAGAACTGGAAATTTCAGTGGATTTTCCATATCCTGATATTCAGCGCGGCAGTTCCTGGAGCGGTGATTTCAACAGAGGAAACTCTCACAGGACTCTTATCCTCCGATCGTCAGGTGGCTCCAGACAGGCTGATTTCCATCGTCAGATCGATTCTGTTGACTACTATGTTTCGATAAGATGCAGCCGGGGTGGAAAGCCCGCGATGCCGGCTGATGACCGCTCCCACTCATTCACAATACGTTGCGAGGGTTCCTCATCGCTTGAGCTTGAATGTGTTTTTTCAGCACAGCCTTTTGCCGGCAGGATTGATAATTCAAGGACAACCATGAAAAAATGTACGCGTCATTGGCAGGCTTTCTGGAAAAACGGTGGAGCAATCGATCTTTCAGGCAGTAAAGATCCACGCTGGAAGGAACTTGAGAGGCGTATTGTACTCTCACAGTATCTTCTTGCCGCTCAGTCGGCGGGAAGTTATCCATCTTCGGAAGCCGGTCTTATGGAGGTCGATCCGTGGCGTGGCCAGTTCCACATGGAGATGACATGGTGGCATCTTGCACATTATGGTTTGTGGGACAGATGGTCAATGGCAGAGGAAGCCCTCGATTGTTACAGGAAATTCATTCCATCGGCAACTGCCTTGTCGCAACAGCTTGGCTACAAAGGATTGAAATGGGGCAAAAGCGTAGGACCTCAAGGACGCAGTGCTCCATGGTTGGGCAACCAGGTGCTGTTGTGGAAACAACCTCACCCGATTTTCTTTGCAGAACTTGAATACCGGCTTTATCCAAAACCGGAAACTCTGGAAAAATGGAGTCAGATCATTGAAGGAACAGCCCTTCATATGGCTGATTACGCAGTGCTTGATTCGAAAACCGGCATATACCATCTCGATCCGGTCATGCCGCCCAGCGAACAGGGGATAACCAGGGATGCCGTTTTTGATCTTGCTTACTGGAGATGGGGATTGACTCAGGCTCAGACATGGAGAAAAAGGATGGGCAGGGAGCCTGAACCATTATGGGATAAAATCAGGGATAATCTGGCGCCGCTTCCTGTCGACAGTGGGGTTTATGTTCATTCAGCGGAATGGAATGACACATATATAAATCGTGCATGGGAACATCCCGACCCGGTCGGCGTTTTCGGGATGCTTCCGGCCATTGAGGGAGTTGACCGTGAAACGGCACACCGGACGCTGCTGAAAGTTTGGCAGACCTGGGACTGGAAACGTTGCTGGGGATGGGATTTTCCATGGTTTGCCATGGCGGCTGCCAGACTCGGCGAACCGGATCTTGCAATAGAGGCACTGCTTCTTGATGCCGGGACAAAAAACCATTATGATGAACGGGGAGTATGCACAGGAGGGCCCTGTCCCTATTTTCCGGGTAACGGTGGACTTCTCTACGCTGTTGCCATGATGGCAGCAGGCTGGGACGGGGCGCCTGACAGACATGCTCCCGGATTTCCCGGCGATGGGACATGGACTGTACGGTGGGAGGGACTTAAACCGGCCCTGTGATTGTTCATTAAATCCGCGATTGCGAAAACCGCATTCCGGTAAGAGTTTTTAAACATAGTTTTCTCCGGAAGCTTTTCAAAGAGCTTTGAAGGAGGAGAGTACGGTTGCGTCATCTACTGATTTATGAAGCCCGTTCTGGTTTTTATTTAACTTTTTTTATCAGAATAACATCAGGAAAACGGCATGTAATTTGAAAAGAGATTTTGCGCTTTATTCATTTTTTCACATATTGCCTTCGATGATATTCACTTTAAACAAAACATATTGATGGAGAAAAGAAAACTTTCGATGTTCAGATACATTTTTATTGTTGTCCTGCTATCAGCTTCATTCGCGGAACTGCAAGCGCAGGACTGGCCTCAGTGGCGTGGCCCGAACCGTGACGGCGTCTCGAAGGAGACTGGACTTAACCTCGACTGGACGGCTAAGAAACCGAAGCTTTTATGGACATTCAGGGATGCAGGGGCAGGATATTCTGCGCCTGTTATCGTTGGCACGACCTTATACAGTCAGGGTGCTGCCGGTGGTAAGGATTTTGCCTTTGCGCTTGATACCAGGACCGGGAAGCTGATATGGAAGCAGGATCTCGGTCCCATGTTTGTTATGGATCGCGGCAACGGGCCGAGAGGATCGGTCAGCGTCGACGGCGACAAACTTTATCTTGTACGTGGAGGAGGCCAGATACACTGTCTTTCTGCCGCCGACGGAAAGATGATATGGCAGAAGGATTTCCGGAAAGATTTCGGGGGAAACATTATGTCAGGCACTGACTGGGGATTCAGTGAATCACCCCTGGTTGACGGCAACCTTGTTATCTGCACCCCCGGAGGCAGCCAGGGCTCAATCGCCGCACTAGATAAGAATACCGGCAGGGTTGTATGGCGTTCGAAAGGACTGACAGCCCTTGGAGGTTATTCTTCAGCCATTGTTGCTGAAATCGGTGGGGTGAGGCAATATATTCAGCTTACCCGTCAGGGCGTTGCCGGAGTCGCGGCGAGTGATGGGAAAGTACTGTGGACAGCCAATGTAGCCGGTAATAACACTGCAGCCATTCCCACTCCCGTTTGCCGGGACAACATTGTTTATGTCACATCCGGATACAACGCCGGCTGTGCTGCACTACGCATCACGAAAAAGGGAGATGCCTTCAATGTTGAAAATCTATATGTTAACAAGAACATGATCAACCATCACGGGGGAGTTGTTCTTGTTGGCGATCATGTTTACGGATATTCCGACGGACCGGGGTGGACTTGCCAGAACCTTATGACTGGCGAGGCAGTATGGCGCCACAGGGTTTCCGAGCCCGGTAAGGGAGCAGTTCTAAGTGCAGGCGGCCGCCTCCTCTGTCTCGACGAGAGAACGGGTTCGCTTACCGTTGCACTGGCTTCACCCGACGGCTGGAAGGAGTTCGGCAGGCTTGATTTCCCGGAAAGGTCAAAAGTTCCTTCACAGGACAAAAGAGTCTGGACACACCCGGTTATTTCCAACGGCAAGCTCTATCTGAGGGATCATGACCTGCTGTTTTGTTTTGAACTGAAATAGTTAGTGTACCGCGTACCGCCTCTTTTTGCAACATGTGGGTTGCATAGGATCGGATTAACTATCAATTCCCGGACGAGAAAACGTATGAGCCGGATTTCACCCGGAAAACAGCATAGTTGTCTTCAAATCCCGTCAGGCTTATGTGTTTATTATTCTTTTTGATGGTACTTCCGTTTTCCAGTACGTTGTTCGGAGATATGGCAGGTACATAAACCGTTGCAGTGCTGCCAACCGGAATATTCACCTTCATTACAAAATTGTTTCCTTTCTTTTCCCACCGAATTCCGGCGGTTCCGTAAGGGGTGAGATTTGAATAGTGAGCGTATTCCAGATCGCCGGCAGGCTGAGGACGGAAAATGATATTCCGGTAACCGGGATTATCAGGATCGCTGTCCATTCCTGCCAGTTTCCGGTAGAACCAGACAATTCCGCCGCCAAACATAGGGTGGTTTCTCGAATTGTTGCCGTCCCACTGTTCCCATGTTGTTGTTGCTCCCTGCTCAATCCACCAGCCGTATGAGGGCTGTGTTCTTTTATTCATTGCCTCATATGCCAGTTCCTGAAGGCCATAATCGGCCAGAACCTCAAAAAAGAACTGGGTTCCAAAGATACCTGTGTCAAGATGCCCCTTATTAGCAGAAATATCTTTTTTAAGAGCCTCGATCACTCCTTTCTCCTGATCAGCGGGGACACCCATCAGCAGGGCGAATATATTGCCTCCGTTCGGGCCGTAGCTTCCTTTTTCACTATCATAGAACTTCTTCAGGAATGCCTGTCTGGTTCGCTCTGCAAGTTCAGCGAATTCATTTGCCTCAGAGGTAAGGCCCAGCACTTTTGCAGTTGAGGAGCTAAAGTCAGCGCAGCGCCAGAGGAAGAAGGTGTGGACCATCATATCGGGAGGCAATTCACCGGGGGGGCACCAATCGCCCAGGTTGAACCATTTAAGAGGTTTTCCGTCGAGGCCTGTCCTCTGCGAATACATTATGCCATCCTTGCCGGTCCATGTCAGCATATACCTCACATATCCCTTCATGGCATCGTAGGTATATTTAAGTATGCTGGTATCGCCGTAATGCAGGTAATATTGCCATGGCATAATATTGACAGCTGCTCCCCAGGCAACCCCGCCTCCGCAGGAGGGCTGCCATGGAGCTCCGTTTGGAATATATCCGGTTTCTTTGATCTGTGCTCCGACGATATCCTGTATCCATTTGGTATAAAAAGCTTTCGCGTCGAAATTATGCATTACGGTAACACATGCAACCTGTCCGTCGCCCGTGTATGCTGATCTTTCCCTGTGCGGGCAGTCGCTTGCTATTCCGCCATGCATATTGTCAGTCTGGCTTCTCCACCATATTCTATTTATAGTGTTGAAAAGCGGGTTTGATGTTTCAAATTCACCGGTAGTTTCCACATCCGTATAAACAACCTCAGCAGTTATCTGGTCAGCACTCAGGTTTCTTTCCGGCCAGTTGCTTACGACAACCTGTCTGAAAACAAACCAGGTAAAACGTGCAGCATATGATTCATCTCCGCCTCCTTTCATGGTGTAGCTGTTATCTCCCGAAGCAGATTCGCAGATGTAATCAAATTCAATTACTCTGCCGGCTTCGCCTTTGACACCTGAGATCCGCACCCAGCCAGAGATTTCCTGGCCAAAATCAACATAGTATTTCCCATCGTGATTCTTGAAAATTGTAACCGGTTTCAGGCGCTCCATGACTTTGTCGGTGGGCGACATATGGGCTTTCATAATACCTTCCGGTTTTTTTCTGCAGACCGCGTTATTCCACGCTGAATCATCGAAACCCGGAGCATCCCAGCCTGGTTGTTCCAGACGGGCATCGTAGTGTTCTCCCTGGTAGATGAGGTCCATGACTATGGGGCTCTTTGAAACTTTCCAGCTCTCATCGGTAACAATAACATCCTCGGTTCCATCAGTATATGTTATGTAAACCTGGCCTATGAACCGTGGAGTTCCGTAGGATTCCGTCCATCTGTTGGGTGCGTTGTAAAACCCGTTTCCCACTATGGCGCCAAGAACATTTTCTCCCTTTTCAAGAAGACCTGTAATATCATATGAAAGGTACATTACCCTGTATTCACTGAAATCGTCGGGGAGAGGTATAGAACCTTTTTCCAGACCCGGTCTCTTCCCGTAATTTGTTTGGTTTGGAACCAGGACATCATCGCTTACCTTTTTCCCGTTCACATGGAACTCGAAATATCCCAGTCCGGTAACAAAAGCCCTTGCTTCCTTAATTTCCTTGTTTATATTGATCTGTTTTCTGAGCAAGGGAGCAGGTGGCGGCACTTCCTTAAGAGTCATCTGCCTGTTTTCATCCATCACGGGATCGGGGGTGGGTTCTTCGCCCTGCCATGGGGCTCCTATCCATTCTGCTTTCCACTCTCCGGGATCAAGCAGCCCCATGCACCAGAAAGCCGGTTCGCTCCAATCCGATACAATTCCCCTGTTGTCCCATGTTCTGACCTGCCACCAGCAGTTTTGTCTGGATGTTAATGTTTTGCCATTGTAAATAACATTTACAGACTGGCTGGAATTTACCTTTCCGCTGTTCCACAGATCAGCCTGCCCGTTCAGCAGTTTTTCACTTGTTCCTGCCACTCTTATTTCCCAGGCAGTCTGAACCTGTCCTCTTTCGCCTTCCCCTGCAACATTGACCCATGAAAGCCGCGGTTTAACTATGTCGACGACCTGGGGATTGTTGAGATTCTCGCATCTTAACCTGGTCGGGAAGATTACAGCTTCAGCCTGGAATGGAAGCCAAAGCAGCAAAAGAAGTATGGAGAGAATAATTCTGTTCATAAATACCTATTTTTATAGTGTTAATGCCAATGCTTTGTCAGTCAACAGATAGTAATATTTAAAATCAAGCTGTTTTTAATGATGTCTTAAAGATATTAAAAAACTATAGTTTCCGGCCAGGGTAAGATTCAATGGTCGCTCCGGAGTTCATCTGCATAAAAATCAAGGGAATCAGTTGTCCTGCCGCAACGTTTCTCAAGTACTTACAGTACGGATGTAAATGAATAGTTTCCTGAGCCAAGTTCGAAGACAGCTTTGCCGTTCTCATACCTGAGAAAGGTCACACCTTTTGCCTTCTTTGTCTTTCTGCCGCTTTCCCTGATTTCTTTTACAGAGGAGGCAGGCAGATATAGCTTTGCAGTCGTATTTGCCGGGACTACTGCCCTGTAGCTCAGTATTTCACCATCAGTCTTCCATTCGCTTTCTATTTTTCCGTACATGGATTCATAATATGCCTCCACGCTTGTCATCTCTCCGGTCGGATCGGGTTCGGGCTGCAGTAGAAACTTTCTGAAACCCGGTTCATCCCGCTGTATTCCTGCTGAATAGGCCATCATCCACTGGCCGACGGCTCCAAAAGAATAATGGTTGAATGAGTTCATGCTGTTGTTGCCGCCAAAGCCATTTTCCACAGTGTAGGAATTAAGTCTTTCCCAGATACTGGTTGCACCCTGCTCAACTGGGTACAGCCATGATGGATATGAAGTTTGCTGCAACAGCCTGTAAGCAATTTCAGAATGTCCGTTGTCGGAAAGGGCCTTGCTGATCCATGCTGTTCCTATGAAACCAGTCATAAGGGAATATGGCGGACGAACCTCTCCTCCGTCATCCTTGTTTTCACGGGAGCATGCTTCAGCCAGAAACCTTACAGCATAGGGTTTATTTTCATCATTGAATGCCCCCAGCGCCAGTCCGACAGCATATGATGACTGTGTATCGGCCAGTTTCATCTCAGGTGTTCCGCCCGCAGCCCTGGCACCGAATCCTCCTCCGGTAAGTCCCATGGTCCGGTGATCGGTGTTGACGAATTTCCTGTTGAAGAACTCCTTTCTTTCATTGTACATCTCACGCCATTTTTTCGTATCGGCTGTCTTACCCAGCACTTCAGAAACCTTTGTTATTATTTCAAGGTTGAATACGTGATAGGCGGCTACCAGTATGGCTGAACCGGTCTGGTTGTTCTGTGGCCCCAGCCAGTCGCCAAGAATTGCCTCAGAGGTCAGGCCGGTTTCCTTGTTGATGGTTGTGGCAAGGTAATCCATGTATTTTGCCATGGCATCATAGTGTTCTCTGAGGAGGCCGACATCACCGTACTGAAGATAAGTTTCCCAGGGGAGTGTTATACCTGCGCTGCCCCACAACAAGCCTCCGAAACCACCTCCGACGGGAGCCACATCGCCGAACCTTCCTCTTTCGTTCTGAGTGTCTCTCATGGCAAGCATATGCCTCCTGAAGAACTGGTCGGTATTAGCCAGGTATGTTGCAGTGCGCGAGTATACGTTTACATCGCCCGACCAGCCCATTCTTTCATTCCTCTGGGGGCAGTCGGTAGGTATCGATAGGAAATTCCCGTATTGCGACCACACTATATTCTGCCAGAAACGGTTCACTTTCTCGTTCGAGGTCTTGTAGCCGGCTGTCAGATCATGAATTGAACTTATGACATTGCCTTTTACATTTTCAGGGTACGGAGCTTCATTGAGTCCTGTGATTTCCAGGTAGCGATATCCGTGGAATGTGAAGCGCGGAGCTATCCTGTTGTCTCCTGGTTTGAGGATGTAAATGTCCTGAACATGGGCTGCCCTCAGATTTTCGAGCATCAGCATCCCGGTATTGCCTTCGTATTCTTCAAGATCGGGGTACAGAACCTCGGCAAAACGAAGCCTGACCATCTCACCGCCTTTAGCGTTTTTCACTGTTATATCAGGAACACCAACCATGTTCTGTCCCATATCATAAACAAAAACACCCGGGCGTACTTCATTGATGCTCTGTGCGGTTAGAGTTTTGATGATTCGGGCATTTTCACCTATCTGGCCTATAAGGGAGAGTTTGTCGTAATTCAATGATCCTCCTCCGCCCATTCCCGTGATGGTTCCCAGAAAAGCTGTTCCTTCGAGAGGAACCCTGACGGATTTCTTCCAGAGGCTGTCATCAAAGCCGGCCGTGTTCCATCCTTTGATATCATCTTCCCTCCGAGCATCATAAACCTCGCCCTGGAAGAAGCTTCCGTAAATTACAGGTCCCTTGTTGAAGTAACTCCATTCCCTGTCGTTGGTGGTCACAATCTCTTCAGTGCCGTCGTTGTAGGTGATTACAAGTTTGGCGAGTAGCGACTGCCTGTCGCCGAAATAATTCCAGTTCCCTCCGGTGAAGGTATAGTTACCGCTCCACCAGCCTTCGCCCAGCATTGCTCCCATGGCATTCCTTCGGCCCGGCTGTATCATATCAGTAACATCATAGGTCTGGTACATGTGGCTTATGTTGTACTGTGTCAGACCGGGATTAAAATAATCATCACCGACTCTTTTCCCGTTCAGATAGATCTCATAGATACCCCTGGCAGTTACATAGAGCCTTGCCCTCGCGATTTTATCCTGTTTTGCCGAAAATTCGGTACGCAAAAGAGGCATTGAGTTCCGGCTGGGATCTGCAACGATCAGGAGTCCTGAGTTACCGCCGTTAAGCCGGTATTCTCCTGATACGACTGAAAAACCGTGTGAGGTGTTTATGTTTCCGGAGAAAATTCCGGAATACGTTTCAGTTGAAAGATCTTCTTTGAAAAGGATGTTGGAAGGTTTACGGTAATTTAGAACGCTAAGCTCCGTGAATGATGCCTTTTGTCCGGCATCCAGGGAAAATCCTATATCAGCCAGCATCGGGAAAGCAATATAATCTCCGCCGTTTCCTGAAGGATTCAGATTTATCCCGCCTCCGCCGAAAGGTCTGTCCTGTTGTTCGCCTCCACCGGCAGAAAGCCTGGTTCCGTTAACAAAGACGGTAAAGCTCCCGAACACGCTTTCGAGCTTGACCTGGTGCGGCTGGTATTTGTTTGTCTCATTGACGGATGTCAAGGGTATGTTGAGGATAAGCATAGGCTTGCCGGGGTTATCGGACAGATGATATCCGATCCTGTAGATGTTCAGTTTTGCCAGCCCGTTTTCAGTTCCGTCAAGGCCCGAAATATCCAGCTCCAGTTTTATATAATGGCCGTTTTTGGGGCTGGATATTCCGAATATGTTCATATTCTTGTCGAGAAGCCTGTTATCATTTGCGCCCAGAATAAAAGATGCTCTTTTGCTTGCGCTGCCTTCATCAAGCCGGATCTTATAGCCGACTGTGAACACTGACAGATAGTGCGAGTAAAGTACAAGATCCTCATCTCCGCCACCAATCCATTGAGCGTCGCTCCAGGCGCTGATTTCAGGATTCATCAGTCCTGTTTCAAACCACGATTCCCCGGTGATGCCATGGCCGGCATGATCCCAGACAGTCAGCTTCCAGTTATACCTGGTTCTTGCTTTCAGGGGAGTTCCGGAGTATTCTATTCCGATTGAAACGCTGCCTTCGTTTTTCCCGCTGTCCCAGCTCACCTTTCCCTCCTGATCGCTAACGACGATCTGCCAGGCAGACTGGTAAACCCCGCGCTGTCCATCTTCGGCCACCATCTGCCAGCTGAACCTGGGCTTCTCCACATCGATCCCGATCGGGTTGGCAGTATATTCCACCTTCAGACCTGCAAGAGAGCTCGCGTTAATGGGCGATTCCGGCATGCTGAAAAAGATCAGGAGTGCCAGAATGGTTTTGATAACAGTTGATGATTTTCTTCTCTTCATTTTTTGCCTGTATTTTACTGACGCTTCGAGAGGACTTCCTTTTCATAAGCCTGTATCTCGGCTATGTAATCCTCGGCTACCGCGACATTGTTTTTCAGGCAGTAATAATTATACACCGCGCCAAGAGGCTTTGTTTTCATTATTTCCATCATTGCCAGCCGCTCGAAGTAATTGTTGTTCTCCTCGTATTTTTTAAGAATTGCCAGCGGTTCAAGCAGGGCATTCAGGAATGCTAGTTGGGCGGCTCTTGTGCCGACAACATAGGCACCGATGCGGTTAAGACTTGCATCGAAATAGTCGAGCCCGACATTGACGCGGTCGAGAGCATTGCACCGGACTATCTCCTGAGCTATATACTGTATTTCGTCATTATAGATTACAACATGGTCGCTGTCCCATCTGACACCACGTGTCATATGAAGCATCAGTTCGTCAACATAAAGCAAAAGCGATGAGATTTTATCGGCAACCTGTTCGGTCGGGTGGAAATGGCCGTTATCGAGGGTGATCAGTTTATTGTTCTTTATACCATATCCGATGTAGAATTCTGACGAACCGACCACCATTGCTTCCGAACCCAAACCGAAAAGCTTGCATTCTATCGAATCCTTAAGATATTCTTTCGGGTATTCAATGCTGAATATTTCATCCAGCGATTTCATCAGCAGTTCGCGGTATGTGTACCTGTCAACAGGGATGTCTTTTGAACCGTCGGGAACCCATATATTATTTACACAGGGAGTTCCGAGCTGTTTTCCCATTTCGGCGCCAATCTTGCGGCACCTCTTGTTATGCTCAACCCAGAATTTCCTTGTTTTTTCATTTTTGCTTGAGATGGTAAAACCGTCTTCTGCAAGCGGATGTGAAAAGCAGGTCGGATTAAAATCAAGACCTATTCCAAGTTTAAGGGCCCAGTCGATCCATCCCTGGAAATGTTCCACATCAATCTGGTCGCGGTCAACCTTTTTACCCTTGAAGTCTCCATAGATGGCATGCAGGGAGAGACGCTGCTTTCCGGGAAGAAGGCTCATCACCTTTTCAATGTCAGACTTGAGCTGATCAATCGTCCTTGCCTTTCCGGGGTAATTTCCCGTTGTCTGCAGACCACCGCCGAGAGCGGCATCCGGATTTTCGAATCCGGCTACATCGTCAGTCTGCCAGCAATGAAGACTTATGTTTATTTTGTCAAGTTTCTCCAGAGCTGCATCAGTATCGACACCTAGTTTTGCATACTCTTCCCTGGCATCTTCATATGCCCTGAGGATTTTTTCGTTTTTCATATATCTATGTGTTTTATGTATTTATTATCAGAGTTTTATAACAAAGGTTGAAAGTACCAGGACTACCAGTCCGATCACCAGGACGGTTATTGTTTTCCGCCCGGCTCCTTTCCATTCTTTCAGGAGGATGCCCCATATATTGCTGAAAGTAATATTCATTGACATGAGGATGCTCCATGAGAATGCCATCATTGCAGCAGGCAGTTTGCTTTCGCCCATTCCCATGAAAAAGAACTGCATATACCAGAGTGTTCCGCCTAACATGGCAAAAAATATGTTATTGAACAAAACCGATCCTGAAACCGACAGATAATCCTTGTAGGACTTGTTTTTTACATTAAGGAAAACACAGTAAATCAGGTTTGTAAAGAAACCGCCAAGGGTGACAAACATTATAACGGGGTTCTTCGCGAAAAGTGCATTGGTGCCGTTGGCAAGAGCAGCCTGCCGTATCGGTTCACCGGCTGTCAGCCCAAAATTGAAGCAGGCACTCATTACACCCGAAAGGATGGCTATAAGGATTCCTTTTTTAAGCGCAAAATCCTTAACGGCTGCCTTTTTATCCTCTTCAGACATATTTTTGCTTTTCAGGCTTCCCGCGTAACCGATTATCGAAATACCCACGATACTTACCGTAACGCCGATAAGGATCAGAATCCCGGCCCTGCTCGCGAACAGATTATTCCCGCTTATGATTGGTGGCAGAATAGTTCCTATCGCGGCGCAGAGACCGAGGGCTATCGACTGTCCCAATGCAACTCCCAGGTAGCGCATCGTTAGGCCGAAGGTAAGTCCTCCGACACCCCATAGGGCGCCGTAGAATACCGCCATCCATTTCGATGATGAAGGAGCCTCGCTGATTATTGTGCCGAGTGTTCCTGAAGGCACTGTAAGCCATGCAAACAATATGGGCACGATGATCCATGAAAAAATGCCCTGGACGAGCCAGTAGGATTCCCACGACCATCCCTTAATCTTTTTAATTGGAACATAGAAACTTGCGGCGCAGATACTGCCGATGCTCATTAACAAAATACTCATTACAGGATCCATGAAGCTTAGGTTTTACAGTTTATAACGGACTATGGAATATCCAAACTTAATAAACCAAAGGCTTCCGGTCAATTAACATTCTGGCATAATTTTTACATAAAATGGAAATAGGGGTAAACTCCGGATTTACATAAAACAGGAGAAATCTTGTAATCTTATGGATTATAATAGTTTTCCTTAAGAATTTTTTTATAATTTGGCCACTAGCCTCAGAAGGGCAAGGGTAATTAATTAAATGTACCTTTATATAATTTGTTGAGAGAAATACTTAATCCGGCATAGTCATGGAGAATAATTTCAAATACCTTACTCATAATTCTGAGGACAAAAAATGGGGCTTGTACCTTATGGTTGCCGGATCGGCAAGGATTGAGCCCGATACCTCTTATCCGCCGAAAGGGCATCCCACCGGCTATAATTTTGAATGGAAGAACGGCAGGGCGCTTCAGGAGTACCAGCTAAACTATATTACTGAAGGAGAAGGTATAATGGAAACCAGGAAGGCCAGGTACAATATCAGGGCAGGTTCCATTATTCTTTTGCATCCCAACCTGTGGCACCGCTACAAACCTGTAAGGGACAAAGGCTGGTTCGAGCATTATATCGGCTTCAGGGGCGAGATGGCCGAGAGACTCATTCAATCGTCAGATATTCTTCGGGATATGAATGTGCTCAATATTGGATTTCATGAGAATATTCTTCGCAGCTTCAATGATATTATTGTTGAGACAAGGAACGAACGGCCCGGATATCACCAGGTTTGTTCCGGTCTGGTTATGCACATTCTCGGACAGATAATTTCTCTTGAGAAGAACAAGAACTTTATGTACACTGCTGTTGAGAGTGATATCCGGAAAGCATGCCTGATAATAAGGCAAAGCATTCATAAGAATATCATTGTGGAAAAAATAGCCAAAGATTTGAATGTTGATTACTCGCAATTCAGGAAAGCCTTCAAGAAGTACACGGGTTTGTCGCCGATGCAGTATCATATGTCGCTCAGGATGAAACAGGCCTCATATCTTTTAACCAACTCCGATCTTTCGATCAAGGAGATTGCCTCCCGGCTGGGCTTCTGTTCCCAGTATTATTTCACAAAACTCTTCAAGGAAAAAATGAAGAAGACCCCCAGCAGGTACAGGGAAAGCAGCGGAAGGAAAATGAAGTAAGGCGCAGGGTTCAGGGCACAGGGCTCAGGGCTTCCAAGTCGTGCATGTCTCTTAAAATGAAACTTTAGCGAAGGTTGCATCGGATGGATCCCCTCCACTGTAGAGCCTGCCCCGCTCAAGCGGGGGGGTGGGGGTGGGTTTTTGGCTCAGGGGGCAGTGACAGGTCTTTCAAGTCTCTTATAATGAGGCATTTGACCTTAAAGGACACTAAACGCTTAACCCTGAGTCTCTTACTTTCATTCACCCCCTTTCCCGTTTCCCCCAAAGGGGAAAAGCTTCTTCAAATGGAAGTTACTGCTCAATTTGTTTATCGAATATTAGAATTTATATTCCTTTCCAAAATTAGCAGAATCTTCTTGCTCCTTCACCCTTGGGGGAAGTCCCGATAGCTATCGGGAGGGAAGGGGGTAAACAACCAACGCTGGCATTGGCTCTACATGACGCTAAACACTTAACCCCTCTTGACTAAACCCTAAACACCAACCCCCCAACTTTTAATTTTTCCTATGATTAACCCAGTAATATGCAGAGAACAACAAAGGTAAGTGCTCCAAAAATTGCCACCCACAGTCCCTTCGACCTTTTCTTTGTCATATAGAATATCATGATAAAGCCTGTAAGTGAGATTACTATCAGTATTGCAGCAATAATATCTATTGCAGTGTTCCAGCCGCTTCCGGTGTAGCTGCCCTTGTGAAGGTCGTTCATTGCAGCAATGATACCGGCTGATGTTGCTACCAGCTCGTATGATCCGCTTGTCCGGTCAATCATCCCGTAGGCAGTAAAGCCCGGACCGTCGAATGCCAGCGAGCATTCGGATTCAGAGACCCTGAACTCGGTCAGCCTGCCCCTTATATTGTGTTCTTTCTTTAAGTGATCCACGATAGCGGATTTTTCCGCGAGGGAGGTATCGGTACCTGCAATCCATGACAGATCGACATTCCCTTCAAGCATTTCCACCTTCTGCCTGTTTTCAGTCCATGAGGGATGGTTCAGTGTTATGCCTGTCAGTGCAAAGAAAAGCAACGCGGCGAAGCTGAACATCGACAGGTAAAGATGAATCCACCGGATCCAGCCACAAAAAGATTTCTTTCCCATCATCTTGATGAAGTAATTTCAGGACTTAGCTTTACATATTCAATAAAAGCCGAAGCAATTTCAATGCCTCCTTCAAGCTCGATGCGCTTCGGATCTTCGTTTAGTTCTATCTCCCTGTTGATCAGCTGGTATGTTCCTCTTTCGCGGACTGCCTCAATATAAACCGTATATTTTCCCGGTTCAACCGTATTGCCGCTGTCGTCCTTCATATCCCACTTGATTGTATATTTTCCTGCAGAACGGGTAGCGCCGCTTACGGCATCAGTGAAAACCGGTTTCTGTAATTTCTCGAAATGTTTTGCATACCAGCGTTTTAAATCCGGGAGCCAGCGGTTGTTGTTATACCACAGTGCCAGGGTCCGTACGGGTTCTGATTTTTCGTTTTCCACCCATACAGCAACAAATGGTCTCAACGACCTGCCTTCAAAGCGCGACAGTTCTAACTCAATGTTAAGTTCAAAATCCCGGACAGGATTGGTAGATTCTATCTGCGACCTGCTGAGTTCAGTTCGCGTGTCGCGGGTGTTCAGCATGCCGTAAGAAGTACCCGGTAACAGTATTGCCGCGAGAATTATTGAATATAGAATCTTCATAATCTGTTTTTTAAATATCAAAACATTCTTTTACCCGGTTCAGTTTCTGAAAAGTAAAATAAGTGACAGAATTTCTGACCTAAGCTTTCTATACTGACATCTGAACTCTCGTAAATATTCCCGGCTATGAAATGTCAGAGTTCAGGATAAGGATTTCTGCCTGTAGGTTCAAGTCCTGAGAAATGATGTTCAGACTTTGTTTTAACCTTTTTTAAATATCATATAAAGTTTCAAAGAAACTACAATTCTTATATTTGCAGCCGCAATAGCATAATGCGGAATAAAAGGAAGCCAATGAATGTCTTTAACCTCAGGAAACAGTTTTTAAGGATTAAAAGACCTTAAACCGTATAATAGTAAGCAGATGAATATTTTTGCACAGTTGTTTAAAAGTTAAATGAAATTAAATAGAAGCGAACGGAAGAGGGGCATTTTACGGAAATTATTTAATCATCAGATATACAGTCAGCGCTGAAGATACTGAAGAATTGTCGGAAAGAGGGGTCAATTGTTATATATCCTGACCGGGCTCATGGATTTCTTCAGGAGGGAAGACATTAAAATCATAATAAAGATATTGTTGAATGAAGAGAACTCTTAACCTGTTAGCAATCTCACTTTTGATGGTGTGCAATAATCTTGTAGCCCAGGAGGCTGTATCGGTGACACGTATGACGGGTCAGGTGAAATTTGACGGCATACCTGATGAACCACTTTGGGATATGCTCAGCAAATTCGAACTGACGATGCACAGGCCGACTTTTGGATTGCAGCCTACGGAAGATAGTGACGTCAGGATGGGTTATGACGATGAGTTTCTCTGGATAGGAGCAAAGCTTTACATGAGGGATGCCTCGTTGATATTCTCACCGTCCAGGAAAAGGGATGAAATGCTTCAGAGATATGATGGTTTTGGCATTTTGCTTGACACCTATGATGACAATGTAAATGGTCTTGCCTTTTATACCAATCCTTCAGGTTTGCGGACTGATTATACCATCTCTAATGATGCACAGATGTCGGGCGGTCCTGGCTTTGGATCAGCCATGAACCTGAGCTGGAACACATTCTGGGATGTTAAAACAAGCGTTGATGATAAGGGATGGTATGTTGAAATGAGGATACCCTTTTCCAGTCTTAAGTTCAAGCCATCAGGTGACGTTGTAACCATGGGGCTGATTATAGTTAGAACCATAAGTGCCAATAATGAAACCAACACCCATCCTGCAGTTGATCCAAAGTATGGTTTTATGGCAACCAACAAGCCTTCCATTGCTGCCGATATTACATTCAGCGGGCTTCGGCCAACAAAACCTGTTTACATATCGCCTTATGTTATTGGTGGTTTCTCTCAGGACTGGATAATGAATGAAGAGGGAAGCGGATACGTGAAGAATGATCCTTATCCCGAATATTCAGCTAATGCCGGTTTGGATGTAAAATATAACATCAACAGCAATCTTACACTGGATCTGACTGCAAACACTGATTTTGCCCAGGTTGAGGCCGATGACCAGAGAGTGAATCTTACAAGATACTCGCTCTTTTTTCCCGAGAAGAGAATGTTTTTCCAGGAGCGCTCAAGTATTTTTGATTTTTCACTTGGGGGCCGTGCTGATAACCTTTTCTACAGCAGGAACATAGGCATTGCCGGGCAAGATCAGATAAGGATACTCGGCGGCGGCAGGATTACAGGAAGAGTAGGTAACTGGGATCTGGGTCTGATGGACATGCAAACCGCCAAACATGAGTCAACACCCGGAGAAAATTTTGGAGTGCTAAGGATGAGGAGGCAGGTGATAAACGAGAACAGTTACGTGGGTGGGATTTTTACTTCCCGGATAGCTATGAATGGTGCCAACAACCTGGCGTATGGCCTTGATGGTATCTTCAGACTGTTCGGGGATGACTACCTGAATGTAAAATGGTCACAGACCTATGACAGTCAGCTTGATAACACTCTTGGATCGCTCGATCCTTCATTCTTCCTGATTAACTGGCAAAGACGATCGGAGAAAGGATTTTCATATAATGTTGGATATTTTTACTCCGGGCAGGAATTCACTCCCGGAATCGGATTCGTAAGGATGAATGCTGTTCAGGGTGTCAATACTAATCTGCGGTATGGTTGGTTCCCGGGGGAAAACTCAAAACTTTTCGATTATGGGATAGGTGTAAGTTTTGATCGCTTCAACAGACTGGAAGACGTTGAGCTTGAGTCGATGAGTGTTTCTCCCGAAATAGAATTAAGTACGAAAAAAGGCTTCAGGGGGAGTATTGTTGGTGAATATAGTGAAGAAGGGGTAAGGTTCCCTTTCAACCTCTCCGATGACATTGCAATCGCCCCCGGATTATATTCATTCTATGGTATCCGGAGCAGGATCAATACTCCACAAAACAAAATGATTTCGTTTTGGATCAACCTGAACGCGGGACAGTTTTATGACGGAAACCGTAAAGGAACTCAGATAAATGCTAATTTCAACATCTCATCAAGTTTCAGACTGGGTGTGGAATATGAATTCAATGCTCTCAGGTTCCCTGAAAGGTCAGGGGCAAATTCACTCGACATACATTCGATAAATATGAAGGCATTGTGCATGCTCAGCACAAAACTGTCGATCTCGGGTCTCGTTCAGTATTTAAACACCGAAGATGAGCTGATCACTAATTTCAGGCTAAGGTACAATCCACGCGAGGGAAATGATTTCTATATTGTTTACAACGACTTCAGGGGAATCAACCGCCTGAATTCAATTCCGGAAATACCCTCCTTCTTTGGAAAAACAGTGATGGTCAAGTATACACATACTTTTATCCTTTAATGATCACGTACATATAACGCCGGTTACTGTTCCCTCAGTTACATCAATGATATCATATTGTGTGGGGCTAGCGGCTAGCGGCATACGGCGAGCGGTTCGGGGTTCAAGGTTCAAAGCAGTTCGAGGTTCCGGGTTCGGGGCAGAGGTTCAGGGGCCAAACCATTATGCAAGTTTCGTTAAGTGTTCAGGGTTAAACGTTTAGGGTTAAGCGTTTAGCGTTTAGGTTAGCGTTTAGCGTTCAGCGTTCAGTGTGGTCAAATGCCTCATTGTAAGTGACTTGCAAGACCCGCAAGACTTGCACGACTTGCAAGACCAGTCCCTGCGCCCTGTGCCCAAATTGAACCAATAAGTCAAATATCTGAACCGGCAGTTCTTGATTCTGCCTTCTTTCCGGGTTAACTTGTATCAGATTTAAAAGCTGATAAAACATTATCAATATTATAAATATAAATATAAGGAGGTATAATTATGAAAAAGTTATTTGTGCTCTTAATTTCAGTAGGTTTTCTTTTTTCACTCACAGCCAGTGCTCAGTCGTCAGCATGGTACCAGACGCCTGAGGGACAGGTCAGTTGCAAAAAGATCAACGATCAGGGAGACAGGCTTAGAGTTGTGCTTGATAACGGTGAAAAGAAGAACATTCCGGCAGCTTCGGTAAGCTCATACTTTATTGACGACAAGCTGTTTGTGAAAAAGGAGCTTTTTACAGACGGAGTAAAGCAGGAACAATTCATGGAATTCCTGAAAACCAGGGATGACATGAGTCTGTTCTTGTTTTCAGATAAAGGCAGTTACCGTTATCTTGTCTACAAGGGCGACGAGCTGTTTGTTGAAGTACTGGAAGGTAACCGTGATGAATTCATGAGGTTTTTCCACATGAATTAATAACTGAAACGGAGTCATCAGAATAATTGGAAACAAGTCTTCCCGTGGCGGTTTGAAACAATAGTGCAAGTTTTTGGGATTTCACGGCAGACTTGTTCCTTCCGGAGACCCGGGCCAAGTATAAAAAATAACCTGATTCGGATAATTACGGTGGTGATATATGGCAATTCGATATGATCTTTAATGATCTTCTTTGTCAACAGTTAGGTTAGGTTACAAAAGGCTGGCGGTCATATGATACGTCAGCCTTTTTTTCATAAATTTACCGTTCCTGATATCAGGAGACAAAATATTCAGTTATAATGCGGCGTGAAGCATTCATATTGTGTTTTTTGCTCTTTTCCCGCGTGGCCTTTCCCCAGGGTGCCGGGATCAGCTTCGATCGTATTTCAATAAGAGAAGGGCTGGCTGACCATTCCATTAATTGTATAACCCAGGATCATATCGGATTTTTGTGGATAGGAGGGGAGAGCGGACTGTACAGGTACGACGGCTATGAGTTTAAATCCTTTCAGTATAAGCCGGGAGACAAGATCACCCAGCATTTTAAGGATATCTACAGGATAAAAGAGGATAGGCAGGGCTTATTATGGATACTTTCAGAAGTTGGAATAGTGCTTTTCGATCCGGAGTTTTCATGTTCTATGCTGCTTAAACTGTATTCCAATGAGAAAAAGTCGACGGAATTCAATTACAGTCCGGATATTCACATTGACAGCGACGGAGTTGTCTGGGCCACTTACAGGAACGGACTGATAAGGATCTTACCCGACGAAGACCTGAAAAAAATCATGGAATCGGATGTTCCGTTCAAAGAGGATGATGTTTTGACAACAGAGTACTATGAACTGCCTGTTTCAAAGCCCGGAAACGACAATATGGTAACAAAGATTTTCGAGGATAGTGACCGGAATATGATAATCGGAAGCAGCTCCGGGTTGTTTTTATTTGACAAAAAGCAGGGCGATATTCATGAAATTGCGGGAGAAGAGAGTTCGGAAGGTTTAAAACATGTCAGGTCTGTTGTGCAGGATGAAGATCAGTCATACTGGATTGCTGCCGGTGATTATCTCTATAACATGGAAATGCCTGAATCGGGCCTGAATGATGATGGGAATACTGTGACGGGGATTAAGCTGTCCAGGCACAGGATAACCGGTAACCAGATACCGACATCGCTGTTTGTGGACAGTAAAAACAACATCCTTATGGGTACGATTCAAGGATTTTACCGAATCGATAAAGATTCTTCCAGTGGCAATATTATCTACAACCAGTTGGATATTAATGAGAATGATCCTGAATTCTATGGCTATGCAAAGACCATTCTGGACATTTTTGAGGACAGGTCGGGAGTAATATGGACAGCTCAGGATTATTACGGGATAACCAGGTTTTATCTAAACGGCACACGCTTCAATTCTTACCGGGATTTGATAGTCAGGTATTTTGAAAACACGGATATCAATCCTGTATACAAGGACAATAAGGGTTTTCTCTGGGTTGGCACTTACGGTGGGGGGCTGCACAGAATAAAGCTGGATGACTTAAGTGTCAGCCAGTTTGACATGCCTGAGAACAGGAACAATATAATCTGCATGCAGGAAGTTTCTCCGGGACTGTTCTGGCTGGGAACTAGCCGGGGGATAGCAGAATTCAATGTCGCGGCTTCCCGGGCCGGCGATCCGTCACCACCGGCATTAGAGCCAATAAATCAGAAAGAGATTCTTATCTGGGACATGCTGAAGGATGAAAACCGTGTCTGGTTTGCTGCGCGGGACGGATTATATGTTTTTGATTCAGTTACGGGTAAGTTGAATCATTATTCCTTTGCAACAAAGGGATCCAGTACAACTCGAAGCACCCCCGTGTTATCGCTGCTAAGAATGAAAAACGGGGATATACTGGCCGCGACCGCTACAAGGGGATTATTTAAGATAAGCTATAATGATTCGGGTCCGGTGATCATCCAGCTTGCAGATAGCAGATTTTTATCGGAAAACGGGATTAGTCTCGACCGGCGGCACAGGCTTTTCGAAGACAGCAGTGGATTGTTGTGGGTTGTCGATTATTCGGGATTGCACAGGATGGATCTTAATTCCAGGGCGGTTGTACATTACAGGCTCATCGACAGAATAAACTATCCCGATGCCTGGTCGATAGTTGAGGACAGCCGTGAAAATTTATGGATAGGGACGCACTTTGGATTGTGCTGTTTTAATAAGGTTACAGAGGAAGTTAAGATATACAACCGGGAAAACGGTTTGCCTATAATCATCCATGGATTAAATTCCGTTTTTAAGGACACTGACGGCAGGCTTTACTTCGGAGGGATAGGAGGGTTTTATGACTTTCTGCCTGAAAGCCTGATGGTAAATGAATTCAGGCCGCCTGTCGTGATAACTGATTTTCGTGTGTCCGATAAATCCCTTAATGATGACCCATCCGGAGTGTTTGCCGGCAGCACAGATATTCCGTACATGAAGACGGTAAAGCTTAAACACGATCAGAATGATATTTCAATCCGCTTCTCAGCCCTTAATTATATTCATCCTGATAACAACCGTTATTCATACAGGCTCGAAGGATATCAGGAAGAGTGGGTAGATACCGACGCGGACAGTAGAACAGCGGAGTACATGAAACTGAAACCGGGGACATATACCTTTTTGGTCAAAGGCTCCAACAGCGACGGAATATGGAATGAAGAAGTAACATCGCTTAAGATCATTATCCGTCGGCCATGGTGGTCCACCTGGCTGGCCTTATTTGGCTATCTGCTAATCATCACCACAGCAATACTGGGAATTTTCCGCTGGCGTCTTTATGTTCTGCAGAAGGAAAGGGAGGAACTTGAGAAACTTGTTGGTGTCAGGACCATGGAAATACTGGAGCATAACCGTAAAATATCAGAACAGAAAGACCAGCTGGAAAAACAAAACAGGCAGATTCAGGAGACGGAAGAGCTGAAGAACAGGTTCTTTTCAAACATATCCCATGAGTTCAGAACGCCCTTATCCCTCATTATGGGGCCTGCCGAAGAGCTGCTTGACAAATCTCAACTGAACGATAAGGAACGCCGGAAGATAGCTATGATAGCCAGGAATGGACAAAGGCTTCTCAACCTTGTGAACCAGCTTCTCGACCTGTCAAAGATAGATGGCAAGCAGATGACACTGGAACTTATTGAATCAGATGTCATAAAACACTTGAAATCCATTGCCGGATCATTCGTGTCCATGGCGGAGGCAAAAAGCATCAATTTTCAGGTTAAGCTGGACAAAAGAGAACTTGTTTCATGGTTCGATTACGATAAGATTGAGAAGATAGCAACGAATATACTGTCCAATGCATTCAAGTTTACCCCGGTGGGGGGTGAAATAGATTTCAGCGCCAGGTATATCAGGGGGGAAAGTTCCGGGATGCCTGTTACGCTTGAGTTTTCTGTGAAGGATACCGGTCCGGGTATACAGGAAAAAAGTCTTGAAAAAATATTCGACCGCTTTTACCAGGTACAGGAAACATTGGGTGCGGAAAATCAGGGTACAGGCATAGGGCTATCCCTTTCGCTGGAACTGGCGAGGCTGATGCATGGTGATATCAGTGTAAGCAGCGTTCTGAATTCGGGGAGTGTTTTTACAGTCACTGTTCCTCTGGGAAAAGATCATCTGGATAAGAATGAGTATGTTGAGATAAAGCGCCGGGATGAAATGAGAATTGTCGGAGATTCGGACATATACAGCCATGATTTTGACGTTTCAGCCGGGATGGAGGAAAAAGATGAAGAAAAAGGTAAGCCCGTAATCCTGATCGTGGATGACAACAGAGATATGCGCGGCCAGCTTTCTGAGAACCTTGAGGGTTTGTATAATGTAAGGCTGGCAGTAGACGGGATTTCCGGGCTTAAAAAAGCGCTCGACCTTATCCCCGATCTAATTGTTACCGATCTGATGATGCCAAATATGGGCGGCATGGAATTATGCAGGCTGGTAAAGGAGAATGAACTTACATGCCATGTCCCGGTTATCATGCTTACCGCGAAGGACACTTCGGAAGACAGGGTTACCGGATTGGAGACCGGAGCCGACGATTACATAGCCAAACCATTCAGGATGCAGGAATTGAAAGCAAGGGTAGCGAACCTGATAAATCAGCGCAGGCAGCTCAGGGAACGCTTCAGCAGGGAGATTATCCTTCAGCCTTCAGGAGTTACAGTCACATCAGCAGATGAAAAGTTTCTGAACAAGGCGATAGCTGTTATTGAAGAGCGGATGAAAGATGAGACATTCAGTCTGGATGAATTTCACAGGGAGATGAACCTCAGCCGGAGTACCATGTTCAGGAAACTCTCGGCCCTTACAGGTCAGTCTCCGACGGAGTTTATAAGAACGATCCGTCTTAAAAGAGCCGCGGCATTGCTGTTGCAGAATTTCGGAAATGTATCCGAGGTGTCGTATGAAGTTGGTATATATAACATATCCTGGTTTAACAGGTCGTTCAAACAGCTGTACGGTGTTTCTCCCGGGGAATATGTAAAAAAGAAAGGTCATGTGGAAAAGCCATGACCTTTCCTCGGCTCTTACTTAAATAACAGCTGTGCAAGCTCGTAAAGGCTCCGCCTCCATGTCTGGAACTCGTGCCTTGTGTTTTCCGAGACATAGGATACTGCATTGATACCTGCCTCCTTTAGTGCAGCGGCTGAATTCACTACACCTTCCGGACGTTCGAAACTGCCGCAGCTAAGGAATATAAGTTTCACCTTCGACTTGTCCTTTATTTCCTCCGGGCTGTAAACTCCGCCGCTCAAAAGGCCGTAATGGGAGAACACATCGGGACGGGCAAGGGTAATGGTTTTTGTTTCCATTCCTCCCATTGACAGACCTGCCATGGCCCTGTGAGGCTGATCGGCTAATGTACGGAAGTTCTGGTCGACATAAGGGATCAGTTCGTCGAGAAGAACAGTCTGGAAAGGTTTGATATCGAAATTCTTAAGTCCGCCCATCCTGACATCGTTCGTCATTCCGTAGGTCATTACAATAAGGAAGGGTTTGATTTTTCCCGCGGCAATCAGGTTGTCCATGATAAGGTTTGCATGTCCCTGGTTGCTCCATGCAGTTTCATCCTCGCCCCATCCGTGCTGCAGGTAAAGTACCGGGTAACGTTTCGACTGATCCTTGTCATATTCGGGCGGAGTGTAAACAAATGCCCTGCGGGAGGTATTGGTGCTTGGCGATGGGAAAAGTATCTGCTGTACCCTTCCGTGGGGAACATTTTTAAGGGCGTAAAAATCCTGATCGTGCGCGGGGATCTCAATTCCGCTTTCCCAGCGTGTTGAACCGTAGAAATTCAAAGTGCCGGGGTCGTTAAAAGTGCCGCCGTCGACGGTCAGCCGGTAATAATGGAAGCCTTCTTCCAGTGGTCCTGACGTGGTTCCGGTCCATGATCCGTCCTCATTTTTTGTAAGGGGAGTTCCGCCCCGTGTGCCGCCCGGTCCCAGGCTTACCACCACGCTTTTTGCTTCAGGTGCCATGATCCGGAAACGCGCATAGCCCTGTGAGTTGACCTGCGGATATTCCTGCCCGGGCTGATTGAGTGTCGATGGTTTAAAATCGTCTTTAACAGTTGTCTGAGCCAGGCAAGGCGATAATGAGAAACCCATTATCAAAACTAATAATGCAAGTAAGTTTTTCATATGAGTTGAAATTTTAAATGATTTCTTGTTAAATTAGCATAAATTCATGATATGAAACACTATAGTCTTACATTTTTTATTGTTTTTGCAAATCTTTTTGCAATCTCAGTAAGTGCCCAGGACAAAAGCGCCCATAATCCCATAATCTTTGCCGATGTGCCGGATATGTCAATAGTGCGGGTGGGCGGATCGTATTACATGAGCAGCACAACCATGCACATGTGTCCGGGTGTGCCTATTATGAAGTCTGACGATCTGGTCAACTGGAAGGTGGTCAGCTATGCATACGAAACTCTTGGCGACAATGATGCACTGAATCTCAATAATGGGAAGAATGCCTACGGGAGTGGCTCCTGGGCAAGCTGCATCCGGTATCACGATGAAACATTCTATGTTTCGACATTTTCCTCTACAACCGGCAAAACCTATATTTGGTCGGCCAAAGATCCGGAGAAAGGTCCCTGGAAAGAGATCTCATTCAGTCCGAGTTTGCATGATCATACCCTGTATTTCGACGACGACGGACGCGTTTACATGATCTACGGGAACAGAAGGCTCACCCTGGTTGAACTCAATTCCGACCTCTCCGGGATTAAGCCAGGGGGGATAAATCAGGTGATCATTGAGAACTGCAGTCTTCCTTCGGGAAGCAACAGTGGTCTGGGAGAGGGATCGCAGCTGTTCAGATACAATGGGAAGCTCTACCTGTTCAACATAACCTGGCCCAGGGGCGGGATGCGAACAGTCGTTGTTCACAGGGCCGACAGGATCACAGGTCCCTGGGAAGGGAAGATGGTCTTTCAGGATAAGGGAGTTGCCCAGGGTGGAATGGTTGATACCCCCGATGGCAGATGGTTTGCCTATCTTTTCAGGGATTACGGGTCGGTTGGCCGCATCCCTTACATCGTTCCCATGAGATGGGAGGACGGCTGGCCGGTTATCGGCATTGAGGGTAAAGTTCCTGATGTACTTGACCTTCCTGAAAGCAGGGGATTGATCCCGGGTATTATTGCCTCTGATGAGTTTAAAAGAAAGAAGGGAGAGCCGGATCTGCCGCTTGTCTGGCAATGGAATCATAACCCTGTCAATGAATTATGGTCCCTTACCGCTCGCGAGGGCTGGCTGCGGCTCACAACCGGCCGGGTTGACACTCTCTTTGTTCAGGCACGCAATACCCTGACCCAGCGTACCTTTGGTCCTGAGTGCTCAGGGTCGGTGAGTGTTGATGTTTCAGGAATGAAAGAAGGCGACTTTGCCGGGCTTGTGCTGCTGCAGAGGAAATTCGGACAAGTGGGAGTGAAGTTCGAAAACGGATCGAAAAGGATAGTGATGGTCAGTGCACAGTCGGGGAAACCGGTTGAGATTCAATCCGTACCGCTAAGCCAGAAAAAGGTATATTTCAAAGCCGTGTGCAACTTCAGAGACCTGGCTGATGTGGCAGATTTCTTCTACAGTCTTGACGGCCGTAACTGGATCTCCATAGGATCTCAGCTAAAGATGGAATATTCAATGCCTCATTTCATGGGCTATCGCTACGGGCTTTTCAATTATGCAGGCATAACCCCCGGGGGCTATGTCGACTTTGACTGGTTCCGAATCGGCGAAAGATGAGCCGGCTATTTTGTAACCTTGACACACATGAGTTTACCCTGGTCGCGGATCAGTAATTTTCCATCGACAAGGGCTATTGGGGCCCAGTTTTGACCCGTTTCGAGCATCTCTGCAGAAGCCAGTGGCTTGAATCCCGAAGGATCGGGCTGTATCAGGTACAATGACTGTCTGCCGTCGGTAGCCAGAATCAGTCCGTCAGCCAGGATCATGCTGCCTTTGTCGAAAAGCGGATTACGCGTCGTTTTCCACAACACCTTGCCGTTCATATCCATACAGCACAGGCCATCGCGTTTGCTGTTTGTCGAGAACTGTCCATAGAAATAACCATTGTGCAGCAAAGCCGGTTTTGTATGATCACCGAATTCGTTATGCCTGAAAAGTTCATTTACCGAATAGCTGCCGTCAGCCTTTTTTTCCACTTTTATCATTACAGTTCCCAGTTCATATCCTCCTACTGCAAGGATTCTGCCTTCACCGGCATCAAGAGCAGGAGATGTCTGAATCATATTCTCCCAGTTGTTATATTCCCAGAGAATTTGACCTGTCTGGGGTTTCAGGCCTACTATCCTGCCCTTGCTTGTGTTGGTAATCTCCTTGTGCATAAAGGTATTCGTGGAAGAGAAAACCATAACTATATGATCTTCTCCGGCAATCTTAGCCACCGAGGGGCTGGCATAAGTTTCATTTCCTATAGCGTCAGTCTTCCATACGATGTCTCCGGTCATCTTATTATAGGCTACCAGTCCGGAGTAGGGATCCTTCGAGTAAGATACGATTAGCAGGTTGCCGTACACAAGCGGGCATTGTGATATAGCCCATACAGGCGGCTTGGTTCCGCCGAAATCCTTCATTATGTTCTTGTTCCATATAGGCTTATGTGTGTTGATATCAATGCAGTACAGGTCTCCGTAGGGGCCGCTGGAATAGACCCTGTTGCCGTCGACTGTCGGAACGCTTCTTGAACCCGGATACGAAACTGATCCGGGTGCACTGTAACTGTAGTTCCATAGTTCCTTTCCGGTGTTGAAATCAAAACATCTCATGATATCGCCTGTCTTATCATCCCTGTCGAGCAGATAGACTTTTCCGGCCTGGATTACAGGACCGCCGAAACCGGGACCGACATTTGTTGTCCACAGAACTTTGGGTCCGCCATCAGGCCATGAACGAAGGAGGCCTTTCTGGGGTGAAGTGCTGTTCCCGTTTGGTCCAAGGAACCTGGGCCAGTCCTGTGCATTTATATTGAAAATGCAGGCAGAGAGGATGATAAGCGAGAAGAGTAGTGTAATTTTTTTCATCATAATATGATATTGATTTTAATGGTATGATAGCCTGCCCCGCTCAAGCGGGGGAACCCACATGTTTGAAAATTATATTCATACGTGTTTGTGTATTTGATAAATGTGGGTTTCATTTTATTTATAATCAAAAATTGTGTAAAAATAATTGCTTTATGCTAAAATAGTTCCGGATTTATTTTAAAAGGGAAATATATGCACTTCAAAACGAAAATCGCATTAATAATTTCGCATTTGTACATCCCGGATTATCTTTATAAATCCATATCGTTTTGTCCGGAATTCTTTTTTATCAGCATGATATTTAATCATCTAAGTTGCTTTGATGTATTTATTGCTGAAAGTATAACTCAGGCCGACATTCCACAACAGATCATATTCTGACGGGATATTTGATTCTATTGGTTTGTTTATTATAGCAGACAGAGATACCGGGAAGTTTTTTTTGTTTACGGCAAGCCGTGCGTTAAAGAATACTCCTTCGTTATCATCCATTGACAGGTGGTAAATCTCCGGACTAAGTCTTGCAGTAATATTTTTCGTGATGGGAATGTTTGATATTGATGGTCTGAATGACAACATTATTGTATTTCTGGTAATGAACTTTTCGATACCGTGATTGTAAAAAAGATAGGTGCCAAGGCTGAAATATTTGTTTACAATATACTCTGGAGATGCGGCTGCTACAAGGTATCTAGTGGTCCTTATGAGTTCCTGCGGCTCTACCGCTGTGATTGCCGTGACAGTTTTGTATGAAAACGAATAATTCGTGCTGAGGTTCAGTCTGAATTTATTTGTTGATACAGCTTTATATCTCCACCAGAGCACCAGGGCCCATGGTTTACCTGTGGCTGAAAACCGGAACTGTGGTTCGAATGACAATTTTCTGCCCACCATAAGATCAAACGTAAAAGCCGGTTTACCTAATGTAAGGTTCGGGATTGTTGAAATACCTTTAGTCTGAAACATGGCAGCAGCCGTGAAGTTATTTATCCTGGCTTCTTCCTGATCAGTCTGGGCTGTCAGTGTTTGAAACAATCCAATGCATAAAAGTAGTCCTGCGAGTTTATAAATTTTCATATCTTCAACTTAAATCCCGTTTGGCTGTATCTTATCGCCGCCATTCACCGCTTTTTCAATCACGTCGAGTCTTGCCTTTCTTGGATCAGGTTTTGCAACTGCTTTACCATCGGGCTGTACATCGAGTATCTCGTTTGTTTCCGGATTGTAAAGCGGCCAGAGCGGAAGGCCGTCACCATTCGGATTACCGGTTTTGGCAAAATTTACCCAGTAAGTATTCATAATCCTTGCAACCTCTTTGTCTCCGGGGTCTGCAGTACCTCCTTCCGGTACTCTGAGATTATCGAACACGAAAGAAATATCGGTTCCGTGCCCCGGGCCAAACCTCATCCATTCTTTCATTGCAGGGGGCACATAGGAAAAGAGAAAGATGTAAGCCGGATTGCCTTTGGCAATTACTGATTGAGCTGCAAAACGAGCAGGTTCGCCCCATACCTTATCTGTGTTGAATCTTGTCTGAATCTCTGCAAAATCCTTTGTGCCATCAGGATCGTAGGCTGCCTTTGCCTCGTCTTTCAGTTCCCCGAACATTGAAAACAATTCTTCCTTTGAAGTACTTGAATTAACAAACGGACCGCCTATCTCGGCGCTGTTACAGCCTATCATGAGCGGGACTTTTGCCTGCCTGCCTGCATTATAAGCAGCCGTAGAATTTTCAACGACAAATTTTCCGTCCAGAATTGGTCCGGAGTAGGTACGGGGTCCTCCCTGGCCATCGGTTTCCTGCCCTCCGTCCACAATTTCTTCCACTTTCAATGCACGTAGTTTTGCAAGAGCTGCTGCATCTGTCCCTTCAATCCCGAGTTTACGGGCAAAATTAATTCCTATCGTTTCTGCTGAAACGGGGTAGTATTGAGATGAATTTTCCTTGTTGATCGGTCTTCCGGTCAGAACACCATCCCTGCCTCCGCTGGAATGGCCGATTGCTTTATGGAACAGTCCGTGTGCTGATGGTATGGTCATAAGGGAATGTATGGAAACGCCTCCGGCAGAGAAGCCAAAAATTGTAACATTTTTCGGATCGCCTCCGAATTCAGCAATGTTCTGCTTAACCCAGTTCAGGGCTGCAATCTGATCCATGAATGCATAGCTGCCTTTTGGTTCCTCTGGATGTTCTGCCGACAATGCCGGGAAAGCAAAATGCCCCAGGCGGCCCAGACGGTAATTTATACTAACAAGAATGACTCCTTTGGTGGCGAAGCCATTCCCGGAAGTATTGCCCGATCCTCCCACAAATGCACCGCCGTGAATCCACACCATAACAGGCAGCTTTGCTCCCGGTCTGGCGCCGGAAGGCTTCCAGACATTCAGATAAAGGCAATCTTCAGACGATCCCGGGGAAATTGCCCCCGGGCTGCTGCCAAATCCGGCCTGGGCGCAGCTTGGGCCGAACTCTTTCGCATCACGCACCCCTTCCCAGGGAGTGACTGGCTGGGGAGGTCTCCAGCGAAATTCACCCACGGGAGGGGCAGCAAACGGAATGCCCCTGAAAACGTCCACATCTCCTTCTTTTACTCCACGTATCAAACCTGAGGCGGTTCGGACGATAAGCTCATCCTGTGGAACATTGGTTGCCGGTTTCTGAGCACTGCACGAGCAGAACAGTACGATAGCAATACTTACTAATGTTGTTCTCTTCATGATAACTATATATATATTAATAAATTACAAATTAATACGCTTATATTTCCAGATTAATCCAGTCCTTTTTCTTTTAGCCATTCCGACATCAGATCGGCTATTTCAATATTGTTAAGATCGGAAAACGGGAAGTGCGTATTGCCTTTTATTCCGATTTCAGGCAGGTGAACAACTGTAACATCACCGCCATGACGGTTTACAGCATCTCTCCACAGCCGGGCCATTTCAAGCCGGGCTCGCCATCCGTCCTGTCCCGGATTATCAATAGGTGATTCGGGAATAAAATCACCATAATAAATAATGATAGGAATTCTGGTCAGCTTCATGAAATCCTGTAAGGGCACCGCAGAAGGAGTAAGTATTCCATCGACCATTGGGATAGGTTCCGGTAATTCTCCTTCAGGGAATACGAATCCGCTTCCGGGTTCATATGAAACAATGCCTTTTATGTTCTGATTTTCTATTGCTGTAAGCCAGCCCATACCTCCTGAGTGAGAATGGGATACAAGGATTCCCGGGCCAATTTTTGTGAACAATGCCGAAATGGCATCAACATTGAGGTTAATGTCTATCGGCCCTATGTTGGGTACCATCTGTCTGAAGTACTGGTTGAGTGTCTCAGGATCACGCGCAAACTGAACGCCTTCAAAATAATCAGGCCAGATACCGATTCGAAATGTGCCAAACCATCCCTGTTCATCTGGAGTGGGTTCAATGCTTGCAGGAGCTGTGCTTCGACCGGCGTTACCCCTTCTTGGCTGGTCGATCAGGTAGACCCCAAATCCCCGGCGCAGAAAAATGGTTTGATAACCTTCCCTCCCGTCGGGTGTTGTTTCCCAGGTTTTTGTAAACTGGCCTATCCCGTGCCACATCACCAATGGATATTTCCGGGCATTGACCGGAATCTGGTAAATTATATAGGCATGATCTCCATGAAAGGTTTGTCCTGCCGGTGTCTGGTTGTACGGATCGAATGTGCCGGGATTAGTAATAACTGTTCCTCCAACTGCAAAACTTCCCTGTTCCTGAATGAGCAAAGGCTCTTTGTCTGTGCTTTCATTAACAGATGAGCATGACGAAATCAGAGCAGTTACTATTACAAATAAAAGAAACTGGTAAGAGCCGGGAGTCTTAAATTTTGCTGTACTCATAATATTGGATTTATATTATTTGGCTGCCTTGAGATATATAATTTGCGCTACAAAGTTGAGACTAATTTCAGGCCTTGACTTATACGGATTACTGTTTCTTGTATACATTTTACTGATAATCCATTAAAGAAGTGATTCGATAGATAATTATGATTTACATTTGAAGAAAATATTTGACACCGGGCTATGAAAGAAATATTAAAACTTGAAAACATTTCTCAGTTTAATACCATAAGGGGGCTTAAGACCTTTCATCCCCTTGTAAGTGTAATTGACTTCTCAAAAATGAAACTCATTCCGGAGGCAAGAGCAATCTACGGATTTTATTGTGTTTTCCTGAAAGATGCCGTTTGCGGCGATCTGAAGTATGGGTGTAATTATTACGATTACCAGGAGGGCACACTGGTGTTTACTGCTCCCGGCCAGATAGTCGGGATAGGAAACAAGCCCGGTTCTGTAAAACCCAGAGGCAGGGGACTACTTTTCCATCCGGATCTGATCCGTGGAGCTTCGCTGGGCCGGAATATTAAAAAGTACACTTTCTTCTCATACCAGGCCAATGAAGCGCTTCATATATCGGAAAAGGAAAGAGAGGTTGTAATGGATTGCTTCGACAACATCGATCACGAAGTAAAACACTCAATTGACAAACACAGTAAAGTACTGATCGCAAATAATATTGAGTTGCTTCTCAATTATTGCATGAGATATTATGACCGGCAGTTCATTACCCGGAGTGTTGTAAACAAAGATATATTGGCAAGATTCGAGAAATTGCTCGATAATTATTTTGAGTCTGATCTTGTCCATACCCTTGGATTGCCTTCAGTTAAGTATTGTGCTGACAAATTGCATCTGTCGGCAAATTATTTTGGAGACCTTGTCAAGAAGGAAACCGAAAAATCCCCGATGGAATATATACAGTTAAAGGTAATTACCCTTGCCAGAGAAAGGATTTTTGACAGAAGTAAAACAATCAGCGAAATAGCATACGGATTAGGCTTCAAAAGCCCCCAGCACTTCAGCCGCATGTTCAAAAATGAAACAGGGCAGACTCCTAATGAATACAGGGCGCTGAACTAAAAATCAAAGACAGCACACCGCATATTGCTTCCAGGGCTCTGGGCCACATGCCGTGCACCGTGTACCGCATTCTACAACTAAAAGTGTCCACTTTAGTATATGTTTTTTATAATGTTTATTTAACAATTTTTGATTTAATAATAAAAAGAACTGTATAATTACTCATCATGTGGCATAAAATACAGGTAAAACGTAACATCAGTCATCTTCTTCCATCCTCCGAAGAACGTCTGATTCTGCTTATCACAGGTGCCCGGCAGACTGAAAAAACTGTACGCTAAACTCTGAATTCTTATCTTTCAACTTTTTAACTTTTAACTTATTTACTAAGTATCCTTCTTTCTACCATCCTCCTGTTGAGAAATCCGTTCCCGGCATACCTGTTTCCCCGCCAAAAGTGTAGTAATCCATATTCATGATTTCGAGCTGCGATCCCGGGATGGGATAGTGCAGGGGGGAGCCCGGCTGAAGTTTGTTTTCCTTTCTCATCTGGAAGAATTGAATGCCGAATCCCGTGTTCATCAGTTCAACCATTCTCTCGTGGTGTATAGCCTCCATAATGCTGTCCATTTCAACGGGAACAGGCGGCAATCCTCCTCTTGTCACCCGGGGTGATGAATTAATTATATCTGCCGCCTCCTGCAGCTTCCCTGTTCTGGCTGCTGCTTCGGCAAGAAGGTAGTCGTTCTCCACTTTACGGAATTCCGGCATGGGTTCGGTTTCGGTCTGGAGATACTGATCAAACCTTTTGCACCTGTAGCAGGAGAAGAGATAGTAGCCCCTGTCGGGACGGAAGGAACAGGAGTTCAGGTACTGAAAATCGGTAAAGATCCTGTCGTCAACTCCATCCTTGTGAGTAGTAACCGGCTCCGGCAGTATGTCCCAGGTATTTTCATCTACCCATCTCGAGGGCATTGCGGGATCCATCATGTTGACCACGTACATGTCAGTTGCAGTATAACTGAGATAATTGGCATAGGAATGATAGGAAGAGTACCAGGTATCATCATCGGCCAAGGGGGCAAAATCTTTTTCAATCCCGTCTGATGCGTATTCATATACTTTTTCCCAGTTGGCAGCGATGTCATCGGTTTTGTTGCGTGAACTATAAACAATCATCCTGGCTGCAAAGGAGTTTGCGAGCCTTTTGAATTCACCGCTGTTCCATTGCTCACCCGGCAGCCATTTCGATGGTATTGTAAAATTGCTGTTGCTACAAACCTCCGCTGCTTTTTCCAGACTGCTGACTGCGGTATTAATAACCTCTCTCCATGGTGAAGGAGTGCCAGGCATCTTTGACAGCTCCGTTTCGTCAGTGACGATAAATGCCTTGTCGTAGACAAGACCCAGGTATCCCAGACAGACACCCTGAACGAAGCGGGCCATGGCTTCAGTCATAGCTGTTTCATCAGCAGAAAAGTCAAGCTCTTGATTCTTCAGAATACTCAGAATATCATTCGCTTCTGAAAGAGTAATGTAGAGCGAATTGTAGTATTTTTCATTATGTAAAGCAAAGGAAAATGAAGGATGATTGTTATATTCAATCCTGGGTTCCTTGCTGTACGGGTAACCGTAACCATTGGGGCTTGTTCCGGCATCGGCCGCTGTCAGGAGCGGCAATGCCATACCCTCGAAGGCATGAACGGTCATGAACCAGCTGTTCAGAAGACTGTCTGTCCGGGTTCTGACATTCTGACTGCGGGAAAATACATCCCCGGAATCAGGATCATTCGGATTTTCAACCTCCGGTAATTCGCATCCGGATACCAGAAGCATCAAAACAGTCATAAGCATCAAAGCAAAATTGAATTTCCCTGCCATTGTACTTGTTTATTAACTGTTAATTACCAAAGATACGAATAATTCATCATACCATTAAAATCAAAATTATATTATGATGAATTGCATGTGTAATCGGAAGAATATTAATTAAATGCAGTAATGTCGACAAGCAAAGACCGATTTGAAGGCTTGAAGGCATTAGGGTTTGAAGGCGAAGCAGAAGAAATTTCACGCAAAGAAATGCTGAAGAAAACCGCAGGTAAAATCATAGAAACGACCTGCAGGACCTCGCAGAGCGGGACCTCATCTTTTGTCTTTTGCGTCTTGCCTCAAGGGTCTTTCGTCTTATTGCGTCCTGTGCCGTTTTCTTTTCGGAATTCCTTAACTTTATGCGACTGAACCGCATATTATTATGAGCAGGGGATTTGTCAGGGAAGGCGATCAGGAAGAAGTTCCGATGGTGCCAAAGAGAGCGTATCTGCCTGAGGGAGTGCCGAATTTTGTTACTCCGGCCGGGATGGAACAGCTATTAGCTGAAAAACATCAACTGGTAAGTGAGAGAGATAATGTGGTTGCCATTAACGAAAATGAAAGGCGGATTGAAGTGAATTTCATCAATGCAAAGCTGCAGCTTCTGGAAAGCAGGATTGCCGATGCCAGGTTAATTGATCCCGTGGGGCAGTCTCCTGATGAAATAAGGTTTGGAGCAACTATAACACTTAAAATTGCGACCACAGGTAAGATCCGGATTTTTCAGATAGTGGGTGTTGATGAGGCCGATATCTCAAAAGGAAAGATTTCCTTTATATCTCCCCTGGCCAGGGTGCTGATGAACAGGAAGGCCGGGGACAAGGTAGCCCTGAACCGGGAAAAAGGGGAAAGTGTATTTGAGGTTGTGAAAATTGAATACCGGTAAGAAGTCGTGCCCTCAGCGGGATCCTGCAGGATGTTTCCCATATCTGTTCAGATGATAGCAATCTCTTAAAAAAACTCACGAATTTTTATTGTAAAACGATATCCCGGTTATTGTTATTCGATAATTATTTTACCTGAAACGATATGAATTTCAGGAGGAAGACGGGAGACGGGAGCTGGAAGACGGAAGAACTACTTGAATAAATCACCTTGAAATGTTATTGTATAAAATCAATTTCTACGCTTAATTTTGAGTTTATGAGTTAATCAGGCTGAATGCCCTCAAGAAATAATCTGGAAAGATCGAGATTAGAATTGATGATGGAATGCTTAATAGAAGGTATGGTAGTGAAAAGGTTTTTCCTGTCAGTCTTTGAAAGTTCAATCATTCTGCTTACATCGGGATTCATGTTTTCGCACTTCACGTTAATATTTCTTTGTTCGAGGAGCCGAATTTCAATTACCATCTGATGGGCAGCAGAACTTGAAATGAAAGAAATATCAGAAAAATCAATAATCAACTCATCTGTTTTAATATTTTTTAAAAGATTCTCAACAGCAATCCGTGTTGAAATACTGTTATTAAATTTCTCAGATAATATTAATCGTTGTTCTTTCATTTTGCGTAAGTCTCTGTTTGTTAAAGATAACAAATATTTATTATAGATATTACATATAATAGAAAAAATTGCAAATTAAATATAACTATAAATATCAAACTTCTCAACCTTACTTTTAATTCTCATGGCAACAAGTGTGCCAGGCCATTTTCTTTGAAGTATGGCAATCTTATTTTTGAAATACAAGGCATTTCCAGAATAAAGAATAAAATCACCTTCAAGGCCATCCATACTAATTGCCCGAGATGTTCTTAGTCCTGTGCCCCTATCATCTCTTTTTGTAGAAAGTCCTATTAATGCTTTTTCAATTGCTGTTGCATCATCTTTAATCTCTAACATCCCATTATCAATGTATGAGCCAAGAATTGTTTTTCCAGCATCAATTAAGCAAATATCCAGATAATGAGTAGTGGGATAAAATTGGACCATGAGCCACCCTCTGTTAATACCTGAGTGCTCTATTATATTATCGGTTATTTCGGAAATCAAATAGCTTACCGCATTCTGTAATTCAGATTCTATATTCAGCCGGGACTTAATAATAAGATTGATTTGAGACAGTAGTTTCTCTCTGACATTGGTACTTATTTCATCCCTGTCTGTGGGGAAATTTACAATAGGCAAATAGGTCCTATATGGATGTTTGTTAAGTAATCTTTCCCAATCCTTAATAACGTCGGGCCTTATTCCCGAAGGGAAATTAATATATTTCAAATATGAGTTACAATACCCATCTTTGGGTTGATTAACAATTAGTGATGACCCTCTCTCTTCCAACATATCAAATAGTACTGCCAAAGCAAGAATAAAAGTTGGTTGCACAAATTGTATATTTTTAAGGTTGATAATAATATTTCTTGCTCGAGGATTAGAATCAATAAACTCAATGAAATCTATTACTTCTTTCAACTGTGAACCTAAAAAATTGCTTCGAGGTTGCTGAAATTGTAGATCGTAAATGCTGTTAGGCATACTATTGTTTGATTAGGTCATTCCAAAAGTAATTATTAATTTGATTTAAGGGTTGAATGTTTATAAGTTATTAACATATAAAACATTGATTGTCAATAGAGCGCGTATTTATATAATTTTCAGTCATGTGTAGGTGGGGCAAGCATCATACCCTAAAAAACAAGGGTAAATCGAAATCACAGACTATTATTAGTTCGAGAGTGTGAGCGGCAACTATAAAAAAGAGTGACAGTTTTCGCTCTCGCTCTTACTCTCACTCTTTTTTTGTGGTGCCACCGGTACCTGAATCCGTGGGTTTTAGTGAGTTTTAGTATGGATTTTCAAAATTACATAATAGTAATATACAATCAATTAGTATAAGACAAGCAAAAAAGGACAAAATAAAACAAACGAAAAGTCGTGTAATATTCGTGTAAGTTTGTATATTTGGTGTGTATTTAATCCGCATCATCATGGCAACACTTAAACTTTACACACAGACCCGGTCAAAGAAGAAACTAACCGTTCCGCTTTATCTAAGGCTGTTTGAAGGCAAAGCACTGGATCTTTGGGTTAAACTACCTGTTGAGGTTGACCCGTCAACATGGAGCAACAAAACCGGCAAATTCAAAAAGA
>Ga0116174_10000254_pt1 | contig 55221 bp, 52 predicted proteins | sample AD_UKC087_MetaG_FD_89801 | JGI IMG/M metagenome (GOLD analysis project Ga0116174, IMG submission 89801) | Active sludge microbial communities of municipal wastewater-treating anaerobic digesters from USA - AD_UKC087_MetaG | ecosystem: Engineered > Bioreactor > Anaerobic > Digestate | place: USA...
GATTAGGTGATATACCCTGGCTGTAAGAGGATTCTCTTTGCAAAGTATCTTCCTGGGTTTGATATGGGTGATCCCCCATTAATGCAATATTATTTATAAACAAGAGAGATACAATTGTCAGTACGGGTATACCTAGAAGAATTATTAAACCCTTTGTGTTCATGTTTACATTATATTATTAATAGTACTATTTTAAAATAACAGTATCTTAATGCGCTTTTAGATTATTTAATATATCATATCAGTAATATGTATTTATCAATTGATATAGGAAAATCCAATACTAGGGTTGCTTCATCCAGGGATTTAAAAAGTATTGTTGATATTACAAAATTCCCCACATCTCCAGACCTAACAGAACAGAAAAAAAACATAAAAGAGTCGGTATTTAAGGTATCCGGTGGAGAACCTATTCAATCTGCTGTATTGGGAGTACCGGGAATTATCAATAGATTCAGCGGTTCTTTCTTTAAAATGAATCTTTATCCCCAATTAAACGGTCTTGCTTATGAATCATTCTTACAGGACTGTCTTGAATACAAAGAAGTATTTGTTGAAAATGATGCTTTATTAGCGGGTTATGGAGAAGCTGTAGGAGGATCAGGTAAAGAATTTGATATTGTTTGCTATCTAACATTAAGTACAGGTGTCGGGGGATGCAGAATAGCACACAAAAGTGCGGATCCATCATATTATTTCCAGGAACCGGGGCATCAAATAATACTAGAGGGAGGAAGAGAATGCCCTGTATGCGGTCAGAAGGGGTGTCTTCAGGCATATACTTCAGGACAAGCTTTTGAAGAAATATATAAAATGAAACCTGAAGACTGTTCTGATGATGCTATATGGGATGACTACGCTAAACATCTTGCCTGCGGTATAAACAATTTGATAGCCATGTGGTCTCCTGAAATCATAGTAATTGGAGGAGGTTTATCTCAGAAATTTGATTTTATTTATGCTTCTCTGATTGAACAAATGAGCAAAATGACTTTCTTTCCTGTTCCTGAGATAAGAAAATCCGCCTTTGGTGATGAGTCAGGAATAAGGGGAGGATTTTTTGCTATTTCTAAGATTATTGAAAAATAGCTTTTGATGTATTCCAAAAAAAACTATTGTTATTCATTTCTTTTTCCCAATACCACCACTCCACTCCCCAAAAATACATACGGTCAAAACCTGCTTTTTGGGCATAATTAAGAGTATCTATAAAATCATTTCTGGACATAGTCATATCTTTATCTTTCTGAGGAAGAAGGGAGTTTATTACCGGACCCCATGGTTCTGCTTGTAACTCCGTAACAATAATATATTCCATAGGAATTCCGACCAAATCAGCTTTTATTTTATAAGTCCAGTGGGCTAAAGGATACTGGAAATATATAAAATTACCCATAAATAAACCCCAGAAGTCATACCAGATTTTCCTATACATAGATATGCCCAAGTAATCCCCCAAAGCATATGTTGGGTACCAAAATCCCCCTTCTCCGCTGTCTTGGACAAGAATAGGTCTGGTGGGATCATACTGTCTTACTATCTTTATTTCATTTTCCAAAACATCCTTATCTGTTTTCTCACAAACTCCGAATGGGAAGAATGGTTCATTTTCTACCTGCCAGATTTTTACGGCTTCATATTTCTTTAGTTCTTCTACTGTATTTCTAACATACTCAAGTAATTCCATTTCTTTTGTATTCTTAGAATCTAATTCTTTCCACCAGTCAGGTTCAAAACATTCAGGGTATCTAGGCACTTTCCTTCCTAACGTTAATATAATATCTACATCTCTTTTCTGTGCTTCTTCTATCTGCCATATTATATTGGAGTAATCATATTTATCCTTGTCTTTTTCAATATCATCCCAGTAAGCTACTATTCGTATATTTTTTGCTTTAAGATCATCTAGTATTTGTATATATACGTATTTCCAATCTAATCCCAGATCTCTGGCATATTTATCGCTATAATTTACTCCGTATCTGATATTGTCTGCAGGTTTAGGTCTGTGAATAAAAAATATTACAAAGGGAAAAAGAAGTATAAATAATAATGCAATTAATATTATTCTTACTAATTTAAATGATATGAGTTGCTTTACTAACTTAGATGCTTTCTTTGATTCTTTTTTTAAAGTAAGTTTTCTTTTAAAAAACATAATTTAGTATCTATATTATTTCATTATTTTTGCATATATCGGAATAGTGATAGAAGGATTTTCTTGGAATACGTTCGTATGTATTCTTATCAATTTCACATAACCCGAATTTAGGCCAATACCCCTCATGCCATTCATAATTATCCAGAAGAGACCAGTAGAAATATCCCTTTAGATTTACATCCTCCTTAATTGCTTTTAAACACGATATAAGCATCTCCTTTATAAATCTTTCTCTGATGGTGTCTTTGCTGTCTGCAACTCCATTCTCTGTTATGTATATTGGCAAGTCATATTTCCTAAGATGTTTTAATACGTTAAATAATCCATCAGGATTAATCCACCATCCCAAATCACTATTAAAATCATCAACATTCCTTTTTTTCAAATTGGATATGAATGTTGTGAAATAATAGTTTAGACCAATAAAATCCAATTGTTTTTTTATAGGATCAAGAAAGAAATCACAGTTAAGCCAAAATAATATTTTTGCAGTTATTTTATCCAGCCAATTTCCGGATTTAGGATGCTTGTCGTACCATACTATGTTTTTAACAATTCCAACAGGTATGTTTTTTATCTTTTTAATTGCTTTATATGCTTTCTTGTGAGCTCGTAAGAAATTTATTTGTACCAATAGTGAATAAAAAATATTTTTTTTATTTGGAGGCCATGTTCCGTTAACATATGACATCAGAGCATATACCTGCGGTTCATTTATTGTACTTATATTTTCTACATAATCTGAAAATTCCATAGCGCATTTTTTTGCATATCTTTCAAAATGGATTGCGGATCTATTATTTAACCAGCCTCCCTCTTTTGAAAGCCAGGAAGGTGATGTGAAATGGTGCAGGGTGAGATGTATTTTTAAGTTGTGTTTCTTTGCAGAAATCAATACATCTTTATAATGTTTTATTTCTTTCTCGTCATATTCTCCTTTTTTAGGTTCTATTCTATTCCAAGCCAGTGAAATTCGTACCGCGCCATTGTTTAACTTCTCACACAAAGAAAAATCTTCGTCATACATTTCATATGATCTGCATGCATCCCCTGATTTTTCTAAGGGATATTTATTCTTTCCCTGTCTTTCCAACTCCCAATCCCACCAATCACAATTTTTATCATTGCCTTCTATTTGATGGGCAGACATGGCTGTACCCCAAGTAAATCCCTCTGGAAATTTCATACAGATAGTATAACTATGTATTTATCATAAATACAAGAATATTTAATATAGTTTGATATTTTTTGCTAATACATCTATTATTACCTTATGAAGTTAATACTAAGATTAGTTGCCTCTACTCTTTCTGTGTTTACAGCGGCTTACATAATTCCCGGAGTAACTGTTGATTCATGGAAAACAGCCCTTATAGTTGCTTTAGTATTGGGTTTTCTAAATATGTTTATTAAACCGATACTAGTAATTCTTACTCTTCCCGTAACAATTCTAACCTTAGGTGTATTTTATCTTCTTATTAATGCTTTAATGGTAATTATTACAGCATCGTTGGTATCTGGATTTCAGGTGGACAGTATAGTAGCAGCTCTTCTATTTGGAATACTTGTATCGGTTGTTAACTCGTTTTTATCTTCTTTAGCAAAATAGGTGCTATCTTCTCATAGCTATTATCTTTTTATCTTTACCCATCAGTTCAATTGCGTATCTTAATGATTTTCTCGGCATCCTATCTTTATTTTTTAATATATATTTAAATATTTGATCCTCATTCTTTCTGCTTGCTTCCTTTAGTAGCCAGCCATATCCCTTCTGTACCATGTCTTCATTATCTTCCAGCAGGATATCAGATACAGTAAATACTTCTTTAAGATAAAGGCCTTTTCTTGCTCCTGTAACTAATGATACAGCAGATGTTCTTCTCATCCATTTATTTTTAGATAAAGACCATTTAATTACCTGCTTAATCTGAGATGGGTATTTATCCAAATATTTTGATATTACTCCGCAACAGAAACCGTCACATTTAGCCCAGTTATCTATGTATTTATTTATCCACGATCTGAATATATTTAAATCAGCCATGGTATATAAATTATCTAATCTGGATAACCATCCTGTAGAGATGAATGCTTCTTCGCAATAATTAGAACTATATAATTCATTGCATATACTGAATATATCTTTTTTATTCATTACAGATATACGGGGATAATACTTTTTCATTAATTTCACTGTATTTGTACTGTTTATACCGTAGCACTTAACTTTCTCTTTAAAAAACCTTTGGAATGTATTTAAATACTTCTTATCTGAAGCAATTTTTAGATCTTTTCGTATATTCCTAATTATATCCTTCATATTTTACTATTGTAGTACATTTTGTTAGTATCCGGGTAAGAAGTACCTTTAAAACAAACCTGCGGAAAGGAGGAGGATATGGGACGCCCTAATTCAATGTCATCTATTGGGGCATTCTTAAGATGCCCTTACTTCTGGTATATGAGGTATATCCTTGGGTACAAGGAATATATCACATACCCGCTGCTGTGCGGGAAAGAAGTCCACGAATTCATAGCTTTTATGGAAAGGAGAAGACCTAAAGATGGGGGAAGGCCTTATTTTTATAAAAGCTTAGAAACTGCACAAAAAGCGTGGTTTCTAAGATGGAAAAATGCATTAACAATCCATGACTCGATATTTCTTTATAAAAATGTAGAGGAGGGGAAGAAATACTCCGCTATAGGATGGAAATGCATATCCAACTATTGGGAATCAATGGAAAATAAAGATAAATCAATTTCAATTGAGTATGGGAGTACTCGGAGAATATTTGGTTTCAACTTTATCACTGTTATGGATCAGATCAGACCTATACCAGTAGATAAGATACAAAAGATTCGCCCGGATCTTATATCAGATGGGGTTCTCGACAGGAACTACGGTCCTTTCATAATACTGGACCTAAAAACACATCGTGGTAATTGGATGCCTCCTGTAAACGCAAGTCATGAATACAAAATGGCATCGCTTTATCATCTTAGCGGTTCATTGCAGGCGATAGCTTATACAGAAGCATTTTTTCAGATACACCATGTGTGGCCTGTTGCCTTCGTATACTATCTTCTCTCAGAGAATAAATTTTATTATGTTTTCTGTGAGAGCGATGAATCAAAAAAGATCCTGGTGGATTCATTGAGTTATTTCAGTAATGGGATAAATACTGGCGAGTTTCCAAAAATTCCCGGTAACAATTGCAAAATCTGCACCCTTTCCCCTTACTGCGCTAATTCAAATGTAATTGTCTCCGATCCTGAACTTGGAACACAGATTTCGATCGGTGGTGTTCAACCTACTGCGGTTAATAGACAGATCTGGAAACAAAAAAGGTTATTCTGATCTAAATAAAGCCATAAGCGCTATACTTATGGCTTTTTTATTGACATTTATATATAGTTACTAAAGGTTGTTTATCCAAACTATATGTTTTTTCTTCCTCTTCACACTGAGGGATAATTCCTTGATATGTTCTTGAATTATGTGATATTACCGCATATTGATAAGTATCGTTAGGATTTATAGTATATTTTCCTTTGAAATAAGGACTGAAAGTATGGGTGTCTCCCGGTACGAATACATTTATATCCCTTCCTTTTTTATTTAATTCTAGAGCCGATTGTGAAAAATACTCTCCGTTTGTATCCAAAATGCCTATATCCTTAGCAAATCTAATACCACCGAATACTGGAGAATAATACAAAGAAGGAAAAGGCCAGTATGTTATATATAATAATATGTTTACTATTACAAACAATAATAGTACTACGTGTTTTACAAATAATTTAGTTTTCCATATATATAAACTGCATATTAAAAGAATGGGAAGAAGTACAGCTATTATGTACCTCTCAATTTTTTGTTCGGATATTAGAAGAAGAAATAGATTGGCAAAAAGGTAATATATTATTGTTTTTGTTTCAAATCTTATCTCTTTTCTAATACCCAGCAATGAGAATATAAATAATACTAATGTAAATGGAGATAGTTTCAATAATAATATAAATATATAAAATAGATGTGGATTATATTCAGCAAAATATACCGATCCGTATTCCCCGGCAACTGCATTAGCCCCTGCTTCCCAAATCTTCCTGATTACATACAAGGGATCCACCCACAATGCAGGAAACAGTATAAACACAGAAATCAGTATTACGGATAAAAATAGTAAATTATATTTGAACAGCTTACTTTTATTATCTTTCCTTAATGTTATATATATTATCAAGGGTATAAATAATATTACTAAAGCACTGGAAAACTTTGTTAATACAGCCAATGCTGAAAATACACCGGATAATATTATATCTTTGTTTTTTCTGTTATTTCTCCAATTCAATATGGATAGAAGAGAAGCAAATGCAAAGAATGCTTCCAACGATGTTAGATGATACCAAACACCTATCCCTACTAAATAAATTTCAGATGATACTAATGCTGTAAATATTAAGCCCTGATACCTACCAAATATATTTTTTATGTATTTATATATTATTATTAACACTATTAGCTGGACTGTTATTAATAATGCTTTGCATGATGTATCAATTATTAAAAAACCATCTGTATTCTCTAATGTCCTATATTCCAAGTTTAATATTTTTGTAGAATATTTATAGCCTATATTAACAGCAGAGGTTAACCACATTAATGTAACTCCTGGATGATATCTCTGATATGTTTCTTTAAAGTCACCGCTCTTTATACCGTTTAGAAATTTTATTGATCTTGTGTGCCATCTCCATGCATCGCTGTTAGACATGGTTACAGTTAATAATGGGATACGGAATAGTAAAAACAATAGAAATATTGATAAAGTAAAGAAAGAAGTACGATGTTTCTTAATAATTAATTCTCTTTGAGAAGGATATTTTTTAATTTCCACATCATTGTCCATATCTCTATTTTAATGTAATTGATAAGTTATTTCTATTATCATAATTATTATAATAGACCTATAGCTTTACTTGTACCCATAGTTATGATATATAGAATAAAAACATAAAGAAAGAAGAGGAAAAGATGGACGCGTTATTCAGTTATATTTCTATAATGCTCTCTCTATTGTATTTGGTGGTGGGATTTTTCATTATAGTCTTCTTATATTCGAAAGAAGACGAGAGCGATACAGTTTTCAAAGCCTTCCTGACTTTTGCCATCGGCGCGGTAGGCTTACTTGTATCCTTGATTCTTGGAGTAAATGTTTTTTGGACATTTCTCCAGTTTTTCCTTTTATTCATACTTTGGACACACGATTAGAAAGTTCAATTACCTCGGTACATTACGAATATCTTTGTACCGAGGTTTTTTTACTACAAGTTGCTATATAACCCCATAGTGTACATTTAACTAGATACCTGCTATCATACAGAAAATTGTAAAGGAGGTAGAGATGGAAAATATTGGATTATTTTTTCTTTGTCTGGTAGGGTCGGTTGTTATCCCCCTTCTGCTTTTTTTCCCCCTCATCAGGACGGAGAGAAACAGGCCACCCTACAGTAACGTCAGAAGATTCTCTGCTGAAGGGTCCCTCCGGGCCCTTAAAAGAGCGGAGAAAAGAGACAGAAAATATGAAGAACGGAGGTAGGAAGAATATTAGCTTTTTAATATCCCCGGATTATGTTATTCTAAACGTTATCCGGGGATTTTTTTATATCTTCTTAGGTAAGTACTCTCCTTTAATCTTTTGAAATTTATCTCCTATATCTGTTTGATTATATGTATTTTCATCTACAGTTACTTTATATTTTTTACCTTCTTGTGTTTTAAAGAATAACTTGTATACATGGTTTTCATTATCTTCATCGGAATATGCTTTCTTTTTGATTACTTCCCCTACCCATGAAGAATCTTTATATTTCCTACTCTTTATAGTAAAGACTAAAGTAATTACTATTACTAATATTATGGTAGCTACTATTTCATATGTTTTTCCCATAGCTAGATTATAAAATAAATTATTGAATGTTTATATACTTACAATATTATCGATTTACTATACCCATATTCCATTGTAATGTTGTACAATATTCTTTCCTGTTGTAGTAAACTATGAGATTATTACCCATGGACACACTATGCTAAAAGCAACAAAGACAATACTATTTGCACTTTTCTACATTGCCACCTTATATATATCTATACCCGTTACATCCGCATCTTCTAAGATTGATGTATATTTCTTCTGGGGAGAAGGCTGCCCTCATTGCAAGGAGGAGGAAGAATATCTTAATGTTTTGAAAGTAAAATATAATGATCTAGTAATTCATGATTATGAGGTATGGTACAACAACGATAATCAAAAATTATTGAAGAATATTTCAGAAAAACTAAGTATTAAAGCAAATGGGGTACCACTAACAGTCATCGGTAACAATTATGTAGTGGGTTACCTAAGTGATAATACTACAGGTAAACAAATAGAAGATTACATTATAAACTGCAGAGATAACGGATGTATTAATATTTTTAATCAAGATCCTATTAACTCTACAAACAATTTAACTCTTCCTAAAGTCGGGAAATTTGATTTATCAAAGCTGTCCCTCCCTCTTCTAACAGTAGTTCTGGGGTTTCTTGATGGCTTTAATCCCTGTGCTATGTGGGTTCTCCTCTTTCTTATAAGCATGCTTATTGGGATGGATAACAAGAAAAAGATGTGGTTGCTAGGCCTTACATTTATAGTTTCCTCAGCGTTTGTATATTTTCTTTTTATGTCTGCCTGGCTAAATATATTTTTATTTGTGGGATTAATTAAGTGGGTAAGAATATCTATTGGTTTAATAGCTATTCTTGGGGGATACCTTGGCTTAAAAAAATATTTAGACAAGAAAGAGCCGGGATGCGATGTAATAGATGAAAATAAGAGAAAGAATATTTTTGATAAAATCGGAAGAATAATTACACAGAAATCTCTATTTCTATCTCTCCTGGGAATCTCCGGTCTAGCTTTTATGGTTAATATGGTTGAATTAGTTTGTTCTGCAGGCCTTCCTGCTGTATATACTCAAATACTAACCCTAAGTAATTTAAATAATATTCAATATTATCTTTACATTTCTCTTTATATCTTATTTTTTATGCTGGATGATTTATTTGTGTTTTTCGTTGCTATGATTACATTCCAAATGACAGGAATAACTACTAAATATGTAAAATATTCACGATTATTTGGAGGTATACTTATGTTCATTATAGGCATACTTTTAATATTTAAACCTGAAATATTGATGTTTTCATAATTAAGATTATTTTCGAGCATAACAGGAGATAAATACAACAATTAGATGCTGTTATAATAATATTATGAATATATTATATTATCTAAAATATTACTTTACTGCCTTAATAATCTTTCTGGGGATAGATATGATATGGCTTTCAAAGATAGCTCCAAAATTTTACCAGCAGCATATAGGCCATTTATTAGCCGATAAACCAAATCTATTACCTGCTGTGGTTTTTTATTTGTTTAATATTATTGGAATATTAATATTCTCTGTATTCCCCGGGGTAGCTAACAATTCATTGAAAACTACTGCTTTAATGGCTGCCTTGTACGGAGCATTAACTTACGCGACATATGATCTTACAAATATGGCAACAATGAAACAATGGCCTTTAATAGTTACAATCGTAGATATAATATGGGGATCATTGTTAACCACAGCAGTAGCAGTATTGACATATCTCATTCTACACAGGAATGTATAAACTATTTCTTAGGAAATAGTGGTATTAAAACACTTGTCTTTCTCTTATATTCCTCGTAATCAGCGTTGCCTTCATATCTTTTTTCAAGAAGAGGAATACCGGAAACATACAGCAGAAGGTAGGTAATAGTTAAAGGACTTATTATAGAAAAAAATCCCAAAGGAGCACTTATACATACTAAAAATAATCCCCACCATTGGGATATCTCACCAAAGTAATTGGGGTGCCTTGTAAATTTCCATAAGCCAGTTTGCATAATCTTACCTTTATTCTCAGGATTTTTGAGAAATTGATTTAATTGATAGTCTCCTACGGATTCAAATATAAATCCTGTAATCCATAATATAATGCCCAGGATAGTTATTGACCTAAAAGACGGTGAGATAAGAGCGGAAAGATAGATAGGAGAGGCAATTATTAATGATAATATTCCTTGAATTAAGAATACTTGAATATAGGAATTAATGTAAAAATTCTTACCCCATTTCTCTTTCATTTCAACATATCTGTAATCTTCCTTCTTATTTTTATTTCTACTATAAACATGAATAGATAGTCTTAAACCCCATATAAATACCATTATGGAAATAATTAAAAAATTAAGATTTCTATACCCGAAAATATATAATGATATAGAAATAAGAATAAATCCGATACCCCAGAAGATATCAGCAATATCGTTTCTTTTTTTAATCAGGGATAGTAAAAAACCTATATGTACATGTATTGATATGACTAATATGGATATGAAAACAGGGTTCATCACATTAGAATAACATAAATAGTAAGATAAATATTTTATTAAAAAGTGTTATTCTATCCTAGTATGAATAAATCAGCAGGGTTTGATACGGATAAATATCTAAGAAAACAAGTGGAAATATTGATGAATAGAGTTTCTAAATTTGAAAGACTGTATCTTGAATTCGGTGGTAAATTATTTTCAGATACACATGCTAAAAGAGTACTTCCCGGATACAGACCTGCTGCAAAGATGGAGCTGTTAAAAAAATTAGGAAGAATTGAGATATTTTACTGTGTCTCCTCTATAGATCTATCAAGGGGAAAAATAAGGGGGGATTCAGGTCTATCATATGATCTGCAGACATTAAAAGATATCGAAGACATTGAATCATACGGAATGAATGTTTCCGGTGTAATTATAACTTTATATAAAGGGCAGTCAGCAGCTGATCAGTTAAAGGATAAATTAGAAAATATGGGATTTAAAGCATATTTTCAATATGAGATTGAAGGATACCCGCACGATTTGGATAAAGTGTTGGAAGGATATAAAAAACAACCGTATATACCTACTAACGAAAAGCTGGTTGTAGTCACCGGTGCGGGAGGAGGTTCGGGGAAGATGGCTTTCTGTCTTAGTCAAATTTATTCGGAATACAGTAAGAAGATCAAGTCGGGATTTGCAAAATTTGAAACTTTTCCCATATGGAATCTCGCTCCCGATCATTTAATAAATATTGCTTATGAAGCATCCACAGCGGATTTAGGTGATTATAATAAAACTGACCTATTACATAGGAAATACTATGGAATTGAGGCTACAAATTACAACAGGGATATCGAAAATTTTAATATATTACAAAATATCCTTAAGAAAATAACAGGAGAGGAGAATCCATTTAACTATAAATCCCCTACCGATATGGGTGTTAATATGGCAGGCTACGGTATAGTAAATGAAAATACATGTATCGAAGCTTCCAGAGAAGAGATTATAAGAAGATATTTTACATATCATACGCAAAGAGCAGAGGGAAGACAAAGTAAAAATACTATAGAAAGAATAGAGGAGATAATGAAAAAAGCAGGTCTTACTCCCGAACAGAGATCTGTAGTAGTTCCTGCAAGGGTAACTGCTAGAGAAGGAGAGGAAAAAGGCAAAGGATTTAAGGGAATTTATTGTGGATCAGCTATCAAGCTTGGTGATGGGATGATTATTACCGGTAAAAACTCTCCAATCTTTCATTCTGAATCCTCATGTATTCTAAATGCTTTAAAATATCTGGCAGGTATACCCGATGAAATACATTTAATTAATCCGGAAATATTAAAACAAGTATCAAATATGAAAGCAATGATGCTTGATCATAATTCCCCCTCACTATCAGTATCGGAGATGCTAATTGTATTGGCATCATCAGCTAATGATAATGGTGAAGCAAATAAAGCTCTAAATATGATAGGAGAACTTAGAGATTGTGAGATGCATTCTTCTGTAATTTTATCCTCTAAGGATTTATCAGGATTAAGAGATCTGGGTATAAATATTACCTCAGACCCTGTATTTGCAAGAAATTAGTAATTAATTAGCATTTATATACAGGAGATATTAATTAATATCTTATAGTATCTACTAACAATAATGGGCAATAAATATTATAACGACAGGGGTTCGGTAATACTGCTTTCCTGATAGAAATTAATGTTATTTTTTAATTCACTAGTAGACAACGATGCCTTATTCAGCAAATATATTCCTCCGGCACTCATAATTATCCCTATAATCATAAATACCCAAATCCAAGTAATATTTACTTTTGAATCCTCACTGGTAACACTCCTGGCATGTTGATATAAAACATATAAATAATTTAATTGGAATAAACCAATAAGATATGTTAAAAGCGGATATATAACTATAAAAAGTATATAAATTACTGAAAGTTGATTCTGTAAAAGACTTTTATCCAATGATTTAAATATAAATGACGGTATTTGTACTACAACAGTAATAATGATTAACCTAAGTAGAATCTGCCAAAAATTATTTTTTATAATTCTATAGCTTGATTTTAATGATTCAATTCCTCTTTTTCCGTTAAATATGATCTCAAAATAATAAAAGGAAAAGAATATTGATACTAAAACACCGGGGATTATAAATACAATGAAAGAGAAAGAAGAAAACATTAAATTCAATAACGATGCGGTGAACATAGGAAACGCATATTTAAAGCCCTGTTTAAATAATTCTTTAGTAGGTAAATTTTCCTTATATTTAGAGACAGCAATTAGAGTGGAGGCGAAATAAGCGTTATAAAATAACATTGCAAATACGGCGATCAGTATAACTATAGGGATGAGTATAAATAGTTGGGAATATGATACAGAACCGCTGCCGATACCGTTAGTGAAATAAGCTACTAATGATAAAGTTATAATAGTAATAATAGTTACTGGAATAAGAGATACTAATAAATATTTAAGAAATACAAGTATTACCTTTTTCAATGAACCTTTGAATGTATTAATAGTCTCTGAAAACAAATCGGATATGCCGGGCATATCTTGTGCGTGATTTATTTGAATATTATTTTTATACTCCTGTGTATTTTCCATGCTTATTTATAGTTAAATATACTCTATTAAGATTAATCTAAGAAAATATCACTGTCAATTATGCTTCTTCTTATTTCCTACCATATAAAATTGTTTTATTTGTATTTTCTTTAGTAAATTCTCTGGTAGGGAAAAAGCAATTATATTATTTCAAATCTTTTAACACTACCGTATCAAATCTTATTAATAATATATTGATAAACGTTCTTAATACAAGATAGCTACAATACATAAACCTATAGTATACATAGGCATACTAATGTGGTATAAATACAGAAAATATAAATATAAAAAAGGAGGAAAAATGGACACCACATCTTTCTGTGGTATTTTTGCAGTTGTGTTTTCGCTTTTTTTTGGTATAGCGGTGAACCGCTATATCAAACATCTTCGTAAAATCCATGAGGAGAACGAGAGGGACAGGGAAACCTGGTCCCCTCCATCTCCTCCAGAGTGATCAAACGCCCCCCCCCCATATATACCAATATACGGGGGGCTTTCTTTTTTAACTATCCCATTATGCTATTTATCCTCTCGTTTTTATTATATGAATTAAGTAAATTATTTATTTCTTTTATTGATAATACTATGTTCAAATCTAATATAAATTTATGAAGTCCATGCCCTTTTTCATATAAATATTCGCCCATTACTAATGTTGCTACCTGAAATGGAGAGATGTATTTAATAATTCAAGTATAGCGTAAAAATGATACGGTCTACCTACCTGACCTCTAAGTGATTTATCATGGTCGACTCTATCTGCTCCATATGGCTTATTGGATGATCCCAGTGATATTGTACACATAGGTTCAAAGAGTATTAGAAGATATGTTGATGAAAAGAAACCCCAATTTGTCTTTTGTGGACATCAATACAGTAATGAGGATATGCAGTACAATTCTACAAAGCTGTTCCGCTCATACGGAGCAAGGATAATCAATATAGATCTTTAGAAAATTATATAAATTTAGGTATCTCAAAAGGCGTATTTAAAAATGTTTAAGGTACTATCGGTACATAGCTAGTCAAGAAGGTAAAATAAGTTTATAGTAATATTATGGCTAAAATCATCTCCGAAGAAGAAATCTCAGCTTCTATGAAGAATCTTATACTAACCCAAAAAATAGCTCGAGAAAATGAAGGTATTCTTAAAGACACGATTATACTTCATATAAATCATATATTTGCGGATATCCTAGCGTTCAATAAAATTCTTACTGATACTTTGGGAGCAGAAGTATTTTACGTATCAATTCCTTATAACAATAACTACGCTCAAAACCTTTCCTACTATTACTTAAGAGCCGAACGAAAAGGTATATGTTTTTCGAATATTTTAAATAATAAACCAATGAATAATTCTAAATTATTTAACGACCTTATGGATGTCATGATCTACAACGTTGCTTATACTATGTTGAAGATTAATCCTTTACTTGAAAATAAAAAGCTTATCATTGTTCAAGATGGTGGGTATACTTCTGCAGTTGATGGATTCAACTCTTCACAGGATTCTTTTGCAAATGTGAATAATCTAATTGGAATGGTAGAGCAAACACGTGCAGGCACAAGAATGATACAGGTCAAAAATTCTCAGACCAAGCTAACATACCCTGTACTTACTATAGCAAGATCCAAGATCAAGATTAGAATGGAGAGTGCTTTCGTAGCCCAAAGGGTTTTCGAAGAATTAAATTCATTATTTTATAGTTTAGGTTTGTTTTTAAGATATAAAACTGTCATAGTAGGAGGATTTGGAATTATCGGCAGACAATTGGCATTCTACTTAAGATCAATAGATATCGAAGTGCTAATATATGACAAAGATGAAACCGTTTTAAGGCTGGCTAGAAAGGAGGGTTTTTACACAATAGCCAAGATAGAACCACAACACTTGACTGAATCATTTTGTTACGTTGGATGCACGGGTACTAAGTCATTTACTATTAGGGAGCTTAATATGCTCTTACAATCAGGAAAAGCAGAATTCTACCTTGCCAGCGGATCTTCTAAAAGATCAGAATTTTTAGAACTGATATACTTTTTTGAGAGTGACGATCATGACGTTGAAAAGACTACACTAATAAAAAGATACCCATTTCTAACAGATATCTCTGATATAAAGATTGAGGGTACGAACGAAGGCTTTGTATACAGATTTAATTATAAAATGCGTGAGATAAAAATATTTCTACTTGCCGAGGGTTTTCCGGTAAATATGTATTCTCCCAATAGTATAAGTATCCCCGATCGAGCTATTGATCCCACACAGGCTTTAATGTTAGAAAGCATAATTGCTCTTAAAAAAAATAGATTAACTCCGGGGCTTCATTATGTCGGTGTAAAAGAAAATGAGCACATGGTAAATGAAAAAAAGCTTCTTTCTGAATGGTGCCGCCTGAACGATCTTAATATTATCACCAACAATCCTTTCAATGTTTTCAGAGAACATCCTTTGGAGGATCTGCTTACTGAAAATGACATGGCAAACCTTCATTAACCCGTATGGATAAAAATAATCTCAACAATTTACTACCGAATAATTATTGGAAGATCATAGACTCTCTGACTGAAAGAGTATCTCTAGATAACAAAAAACCTCTGTTTGGTATAGTAATACCCTCATTTGGGGAATCACGATTTATTAAAGGAACACTAGAAAATCTAATTATAAAACAACGCAATGTCGGTAATATCGATCTATTACTGATCCCTGTATATAAGCTGACCGGAGAAGCTGACAAAACTTTTGAAATGATCACTACCTTTATGAGTAAGCACCCAGATATCCAAGTACTTCCCGTAAATGAAGCAACTTTTCCCGATACAACTTGCATTGGCCATGCTAGAGCTATTGGTTTTGGAATAATACTCGCATTAGCTACCAAGAATAACATAACATTCGATAAGACTTTCTTGATATCGTCCGATGCGGATATGGTTGATATCGACCCTTATTATTTAAGTAAGATAAAAGACAGTTTTATGAAAAAAGAAAAATATGTTGTCAGCTGTGAAAATAGACTTTCAGATAATGCTATGAAAAATATATTTCTCAAATTTTTAAAAACAATTGAGGATGGTTTCTTTTTTGGTGAATACTTTAACATCGGAGCACTAAACGGACGCTGCTATGCTTTAAAGGGAGATACTTATATTTCCTCAGGTGGGGTAGACTACCAGGCTCAGTTTGACGATATATCCTTTGGTATAAAAGTCCATAAAGTTACACCTATTCAAAAATATGATTGGATCGATAGTTATGTTGTAACATCAGAACGGCGGTTTTTCAAATCGATGCAGACAGAATCACTAATGAGCGGTTATGGGCAAAAAGAAGCTTTGGGAAATCACGAGACGCTGAAAGTACCATTTGAGAATTACGACAAGTTAGAGGGCTTTATTCTTGAGCATATAAATGAAGGTTTTAATACGTTTTTGTACTACTACGCAAAACGATATCCATACAATAAAGAAAAAATACAAAACTTTTACGAGCGTTTAGACTTATTCATAAAATACATAAACCAAAAACTCTCTAATTTGCTTATTATTAAAAATCTTGATCACGATCATGTATTGCAAATGTACAGGGATTACTCAAACAATCACTATCCCAATGAGTGGTGGAAACAACATGTAGATTACGAACTAATTATAATTGGATCGGAATCTATATTAAACACTAATATTACAACTCTAATTGAAAACTCATTAGGTATGGGTGCACCTGATCATATTAATGATATTTCTCCTCCTGGAAATAAAATGAACCGTATTTTTAAGATCGATCTAGATAATTCATCCTATCTTCTTAAGTTATTTGAAAATAACGATCCGTTGATAGGAGAGGAAAATCTGTTCGATGCAATGTATGATCTTTATACCCATAAAACTATTTCGGAAAGAACCGGTATTTTTACACCATGTCGAAATTTAATTGATTATGCCGAATCTTCATCGCTATTTGAAGGAAAACCCTTTCTTCTTAGTACTTTTGTACCGGGAAAAACTTTAGACACCTTTCAAAACGGGGTTATTTCTGAAAAACTTATGGAGGTGTTACGATCGATCCTAAAATTAAATAAAATACTCGGTATTAAAGATCACTATGGTTCTAAATATATCCTAGAAATGATACAAAACCTGTTTGGAATAGATAGGAATTTTTTTAGTAAGCTAAACGAACGTGTTTCTCAAGAATCTCGTATGCTGTACGAGTCCCATTACCTAAGATATTTTAAAAACGATATTGAACGCGATTACTGTAATGGAGAATATGCAAGCAAATTGATAGAAATAATAGATGAATCCTTAAATTTTATGAATATTGATAGTTTTTATTTAATACATGCAGATATAAAACCAAAAAACATAATAATTAATGATAAAAAAGATACTATACTTATTGACTGGAGCAGATCGACTTACGGTGATATAGCAGTAGATTTCGCAGATATCATTGTCTCAATGGAAGTATATGCTGGAATTGAATCAGCTCTTGAAGCGTTATTTGTGATCAGGGACCTATATATTAAAGAAATATATGACGTTCCAGCTTCTTTATTTAAAAGAATTAAGTTCTATATGGCATTCAAGGAGTTTTCCATCGCGAGAGTATTCTATCAAAAGGACATGGATGCTATCTCTGAGAATATAATATCGAACTGGGACAAGGATATAGAAGGTTTTATCAACGGACAAAAAGCAATTTACAAAAAGTTTTATTAAACTTCATAGGATAATATATATATATGACAATATCAATGACTATTCCAATAAAAAATCATGATTACTTGATCACTCAAAATATTTTGTATCATAAAGCTCTGGGAATCGATTCCTTTGTGATCTACCTTCATAACTCTACCGATAATTCTGTGAAGATATTAAATGAATTATCAAAAGATATAAAAATATTGGTAAGAAAGGTCACGGATCCGGTATTTAAAGATGCAGTTTTTAGGACAGAGATGGCTTTTATTGCGCGGGATGAATTAAAGGCGGACTGGGTAATCAGCAATGATGCCGATGAATTTTGGTATGTGGAAGGAAAAAAAATAAAAGATGTTTTTAAATCAAGTAAATCAAACATCATATATTCAAAAAGGTACAATATGATCCCTTACGTTGAATATCCTGACAAATATGTTTCGCCTCCGGAAAGTTTTAAGTATGCGGTGACGTCTCCAATAAAAATTGACAAGTTAAAACCTTTTTGTGAGATTACTCCTGTTGAATATATGATAAAGACTAATGCTGGAAAAGCAGCCGCAAGAACAGAGGGATTAAAAGGCATCGGCCACGGCTCACACGAGATCTATTCCCATTATGAAGGCACAATACTAGACGACCGACTGACGATACTTCATTATCCATACAGCACTAAAGAAAGGTTTTTAAAAGAATCCACGGATAAAGTAAAAAGTGTACTAAGTGATAAATCATTATCGAATAGCCAAGACTGGCATGTAAGAGTCATTCAATATATGTTAGAGAATGGAAGACTGGAAAATTTTACTGATGGCTTGTTTCCGGATAATTTCCTGATGGCATCTTTGATTGAAAAGAGGATTGTGTCAGAACTAACCATGGTTTATGATTTCTTTCATTCATAAGTCCCCGTAACATCGAGAGTGGATCGTTCTCTTTTGAAAACTGCAGTTTTTATAGGAAAGAGTGAATTTTTAAACTGCAGGTAGTAAAGTTGATATATGACTATAAACAAATAGATAATCTTTGGAATTGTTTTATATCTGCTATCAGCTAAAAATTTTAACAAAGCAACTAAAGTGTTCTCATTCTGACTTGCACCCAACATGTTTTTAAATGAATTTTTAATAATGCCGAAATGTTTAATGAATAAATCTTTATAAACATTCTTCAACTGCTTAAAAGAACCATCGTATCTATCGATTTGTTTTAGGTAGTCATTCCAAGTCTCAGCTTTAGTATATACTACATAAGCGTTGTCGCAGACCAAAAATCCATTACTTTTTTCTTTAACCTGTAGTTCAAGCCAATAATCTTCAGACATAATCGAAATAGGAAATCCTTTACCGACCATACTTTTTCTAAAAGCGAAAGCCCTTCCTACAAGCGAGTATTCTTCATTCTTGTAGAACTTTTCGTAGTGAATTTTTTGTACTCTTTGCAGAGTATTTAAACCATCAAGGTTAAAAGGTTTCCCTACTATTACTGAAGCTCCGTAGTTTTTGAAAATACTAAGTGATGCGTATAGGAGTGAGACGGTATTTTCTGATGGGATAATATCATCAACCAATTGAAGTACTATCTCATTATTAATATGGGCCAATCCAGTATTCAATGCTAGGGGCTTCCCAGGTAAAGGTTGTTCTATAACTATTATTGATATGTTCTGTTTGCCATACTTCTGAGCTAATGTTCTAGCGTTAGTTAAGTATTCGGAGGTACAAGCACTAGCTACTATAGTGATATTAATTTTAAATTCTTTAGGTATGTTTTGTTTTTCTACTAAATTTTGTATAAGACCGGATAATGACGGGGAATTATGGAAAGGAATAAGTATGTCTATGGATCTTTTTTTATTCAAAAGTTCATTTACGTATTCTTCAGAAAAGTGTTCATACCAGGAACTTATATGATTAAGATCGTATAATTTCTCTTTGATACTTACACCATTACCCTCACGTAGTTTCGGCAGCATATCAAGATTGAAATACTTAATACCTCTCATAGAATGAATGATAACTCATTTTGATTTGTTTTGGGAAGTCATTAGTGTTAGGATTATTAAAATATAAATCTAAAACAAATAAATCATAAAAATATTATGAATATCGGTCAATTTATTCTCCATGGTAAGCTAGTTCGTGCTCTGTTGGTACCTTTAAATAATCTTAAAAATGATTTTCTTATCACACGTGTGGCGTGTGTGTGTATTTCAACCAATGACCGGGTGGTGCTGATATGTAAGCCTTCCTCAACCCAATGGGAACTTCCCGGAGGGACAATCACCACAGATGACAACCCGGATGATGCTGTTATTCGCGAAGTACGCGAAGAGGCGAATATCGAACTGAAGGATTTAACAAGGATCGGATTGGTATTTATAGAGTATCTTCAAGTTGATCTTAAGCCTGTGTATCATTTGTTATATCTCGCAAGAATATTAAGTATAGGTGAACCTAAAATTGATCCATCCATTGGCGAGGTATGGTCCAGAACCTTAGTTTCGGCCGAGAATTTAAAGAATTATCTTAAACCAGGCCCAATGTTGGATCTGATATTAAGTAAGTTAATTTCTATATAAGCAAAAGATATCTCTAAATAATAACGATCTTCATTATGATCGAGATTCAGATGGTCTCACGAATCTTTTGTATCTTTCCCATCTCGACATTCTTTATCCATAATTCCTCAGGCCTATCAAGTATGTAAACTATTGCATCTGCAACGTCGTGAGTTCTCATCATCCAAGGTTGATCGTGGGCATTTTTTTCTCCCGCTGTCTCAAAAATACTGCTTTCGAAACCCGAAGGATAGAATGCTGTAACTTTTATACTAGTTTTATTGAGAGCACCTATTAAAGCTTTGGTATAACCAACCAGTGCCCATTTGGTAGCAGCATAGGTTGCCCAAAATTTGTTCTCAGGTAGCTCAGTTCCAGCATCGGATATAACATTCAATATATGTCCTCGGTTTTTTTCTCTTAAATAGGGTAATACTGCTTTTACAAGATAAATAGGTGCAATCGAATTTACCTTAAAAGCTTTTTCGATTAGTTCTGGTCGAGTTTCTTCAAGCTCGTCTGTTGTCCATATACCTGCATTATTCACAAGTATGTCAATAGTTCCAAAGTGATTATTTATATCATCTAGCGTTCTTATCACCGAATTCATGTTTGTTACATCACATACAAAATACTCAGAGATGCCTTTTTTGGAACTGATCTCAGCCTTGACGTTTTCTAGATCTTTTTTGGTTCTAGATACCAAAGCTATTTTACCTCCCAATTCAGCTAATCGTACGGATAAAATCCTGCCCAAACCTCTCGAAGCACCTGTTATAATTATTACTTTATTATTTACCATTTTATATGTTCTTTCTTAGGATAATTATACAGACTCTAGTGCCACAAGATAGTGACAATTTTTCACACTAACCAAGGAATAGTATTATCTATGGGATAATATTTTATAAATAAAAGTAAGTAACCCTTCTAGGGCTTAAGATAATCTTTTTCGAGTACACTCTTTAAAGATATTTTTCCCATATTTTGTTATGGGATGAGAAAGTATTTTTTCTATAACTACGCTAATATATCTAATACCCTACCCCTTGATCCAAGTTGAATTTATAAAGCTTACATGTACCATCTTGAATAAAATCTTTTCGTCCCTGTCTTCTAAAGTATAAAAGTTATCGTAAACAAGAACAGATGAGTAATTCTATCTTTTTTAAACAGAAATATTAGTATTATAAGCATGTGCAGATAACAGATTTTTTCTATAAGAGAATCTTGCCTGTATTTTATTAAATCCCATGTATTCTTTCTTTGTTAGTCATTGTTGTTGACAAGTTTCTAGTACTAGTAATAATCACAATTCAAGATATAGATTCCTTAAATATTGATATGATTCACTGAATCTCTCTGATATTCTTATGAGAAAAACAAAATTATACATAACGTAGGAAATGATTTTAAAACCGAAATGCTGTTGAAAAGCTATAGAGGAAACTCAATCTCTATTAAACCAACGTCTTTTCATTATCCGTCTGAAGATAAATTACTTTGTTGCGACTACTGTCCTAAGAGCTTTTACATTTTTTATGAGTATAACAATCTAAGGCAAGAAGATTATTAAATATTTACAAACCCTTTTTAAATTTTTGCAAAAAGAATCAAATAATTATGCCCATATTTCTTAGCACATTTTGGGCAATAGGCGTAATGGATATAAAAATCTTTGGCCTTCTCCCCTTTTTCCGTTAAATATACGTTCATGATTTTAATAAATTTTGGAATATCGTTGTAGCCACCGCCAAATACCCTACTCTCCATATTTCCAGAAATACAGATGTTGTTTTCTGATGGAACATCTTTTTCCACCGATATATAAATCTCTCCTTTAAAGGGTGTTGGATCCCGAAATAAGATTAAAACATCTTCCTTATTCGGTGCACTTGTCTCAGCTTGCTCAATCGATTTCCACATTCTGGTAATTTTTTTACCAATCATAGGTGGAAAAGGGATATGAAAAAACTCTGGAATAGTATCTTTAATGAATTTTTTATTATTCCAAATTATTGTTTTTTTATCCCATTTTTCTACCTTGAATTCGGGACAGCACTCTTTATCTTGAGTTCTACTAAATGACTGACTTTGATTATTGTTGCTCATTAATATTATTTTCTCTGAAACTATGGAGTATTACCAATGTTTTTAATTTTAATTGATTAAGTCGTTCAAGAGACCCGTTTCAATTCTTCTATATCTAACAAGTGATCTTGTATAAACCAATCATCCAAATATGGTAAATATTTTAGTTGAAGTTCTTTTGGAAGTTTAAAAAAATTACCATTGTAAATCCTTCTACAGTTTTTTGCACCGCACTTGCAGTAAAAAGTTCCATCATTTTCACCATTGATTGTGTAATCATATGTGATCTCATCCCCAGCCTCTATTCCTCTCATTGCGAATACTTTCCTTACACCGTTAATAGTTTTTACGTATGTGTTTGGGTCGCATGAGTGATTAATATATACTTCCGGTTCCTGCATTAATACTACCAGACCGTTAGAAAGATAGTCGCAATGTAATTCATACTGCTCTTTTGTCAGTGAGTTTACATCTTTAACTATATGTGAATCGTCAATATCTAAAACTACTTCGCCTTCTTGGATTGGGACAACTGCATAGACCCCCTTGCCTTGTATTGTTGATTTTCTCACAATTACTTTCTTCATCGTTGTATTATTTTATCATTCTAAAGACTTATTTCTTAAGAACCAACTTTTTTATCTTTGTAGGTAAATCGTAAATTAATTTAATAAGGCGTAAAATGAAGATAAGTATCCTGCCAAGCATGTTTTTGGCCAAGTACATCATGCATTTAAATGTGTTAAGGTTCTAAATCTAAAGCCAAAAACAGAATCTTTAATCAAGTATGAGGAGAATATTAACATTTTTATTAATTGTCTTGGCTTTTCAAATTACTGGTAGGAATGTTTTTGCCAGAGAGCAAAATGAGAATGTCTGCTATTCCCAATGTATTGCTTATAAGTTTGTCTGGCATGGAACTTACTGCTATGACCTATTTACCGATAATTGCACGGAAGATTCCGGAAACGCTGTTATCAAAACCATCAAGCTTTTAAAAGATGTTTACGATACTTTAAAAAGCGGCGATAATATCGATACCGTTTTTAAAGCCTGGTTTGTATGTAAACCCCTGATCGAAAACTGTATAGTTCCCCACCAACAAGATTGCCATACTACCTGTTCCCTTGATAAGTTTACCTACGCTCCCGATCTTTCTGTTGGGCACCCTGACGGTAGTTTCCACGGTGTATACTACGACCAGAAAACCGGTCAACTCTACTTCAAACTTGTAAACAATGGAATGGGCTATGCCTGGGATATTGATGTAGAAGCAACTAGCGGCCACACTCCTAATCGGGACGGAAAAATTTCCGGAGGCACACAACTTTTTAAAGAAAGAGTTGAACACCTCATATACCTGGGTGCCAGAAACGGTCCTCCAAAATCATTTTCCGATACAGTATCAGATTTTTTGATTGAGGAATCGCTTAATGGCCAGTACCTTCATGATTTTAAAAGCTGGCTGATTGATAGCCTCGAGCTACACTCGGATTCAAAAAACTACAATGTTCCCAACTATTGGATCAAAGCGGTCCCTTTTGTACCAAAACCCGGAGAGCTTAACCGTGTTATTTTTAATGTTGATGGAAATAAACTTATTCCTGAATCAAATGAAAACAATAATACATATATTTTTGAACTTGATCTGCGTCCAACTCCGGCACGTTTTTATGTTGAAACCTTATCCCAGCACATTGTTGAGGGATCCCTTAGCTCCTTTTTAGTTAATTTTCAAGTAAAAAATACCGGAGAAGAAAACGGCGTGGCTCAAGTTAAGATATATAACGGAAAATACGAGCAGGGAAAAACACCGATTTTTGAAACAGAGCAAAACATTTCAGGTAAAAGCACCGGCAATCTTGAAGCTACAGTATCAATAGACGCTAAAAACGAGAATGATGCCTATTGCGGAAAGTTAAAAGAATTTACTTTAGTTGTTTTTGATGCCGACGGCAACAAAACAGAAAGAAAGTTTTCTTTACCGATATACGTGGGCTCTATAAATGGACGAGTTGAGGATCTCTTTGGAAAAAAAATCGTTGGTGCCACTATCAAAGCCTCTACCGGCGAAGAAATACAATCCAATAAATACGGTAATTACAGCTTAAGGGGAATTACCTCTCTGGGTAGAATAACTGTAACAGCTTCACATAATGAATTCTCAAAATCCGAATCCAAGGAATTGGAGTTTAGGTATGTTAACGAATTTGAAGCTTGTAACGAAGGAAATCTAAATCTTTACAGTGTTAATTTTGTCCTAAAAGACCAGGATGTATTTTTCACAATATCTGTTAAAGATAGACTGGGAAATCTAGTTAATGCTCACGTTTTGGCCGTAAATTCAGACTTTAGGAAGGAAGCGGATATATCAGGTTCGGGTCCAATGCCGGAACTTCAGCCCGGAAAGTACACCTTTACCATAACTGCCCCAGGTTATAAAACATTAAGTCAGGATGTTAATGCCGTGCCTAACGAATCCGAGTTAGTATTTGTACTAGAAAAATTAGCCGGAAGACCTGATGACACAGGCTTAAACATAATTTCTCCAAGACTTTTATGGGAAAACACTTTAGGTACCGGTGGTAAAGAAATAGGAAATATGGTTGGAACAAAGAACGGCAAGCTTTTAGTTATCAGCGTGGCGGATAATCAAGACAAGACAAGAAAACTACACTTTATAGATCTTTTAACCGGTAGCACTATTAGGGAAGTATCAGTTCCCTGGTCGGTTGAAGAACAAAGGTTTGTTGGTCTGGATGCGTCGTATGATGGGGGAACTGTTGGATTTTTTATTAACACGGGGGTGGGTAAAAACAAAGAGGAAATACTTAAATTATTTGACGCCGGAGGAAACGAAATAGGTTCAATGGTCTTTGACAAGAACATATCAGTATCGATGGATGTATCCCCCGATGGTTTTTATGTATGTCCCTATCTTCTTTTGAATAAAGGACTTCATCGATACACAAGATATGAAACTGAAGGAAAAGGCGACGATAACTTTGAAAGAAATCCGGCTACCTGCGGGGATTATTTTTTAAGAAATAATAATTTAGTAACAAACTGTAATGAGGGTTTATGCGAGGAAACAATATCTAACCAACAAATCAGGGTTATAGGTGACATAAAAAATATTACTACCGAAACAAAATATGATTCTAGTTATGACGACAGTGTTGTTGTCGCTAGAACTTATAAGACTCTGTACTATTACGGAGTGTCTGTATGGAATAAAGAACTAAAAAGTGACCCCAGCTTTAAAAGTGTCAGCATAAGCCCTGGCGGTGATTACGTTTTGACTACTGCTGGTGATGGCAGCGATGCATGGCTAAAGCTTAAAATCTACGACTCTGACGGTGAAGATAAAACCCCAGATTTTTCTTATAAAGATGTTAATTTTGTATTTGCTAACGATAAAGGGCTGTTTTTCGCTTCTACTAGATCCAATAAAATCAGCTTTTATCAAGTTGGTGAGTATGATACGGATTACCAGCCGGAAGTAATACCACAAACAACAAACGAAGAATGGACGAACGGTCTTTCATATATGGGCTGGGCAAACCAGTTCTACCCTGCGGGAGATACTAGATTTGCCGATTTGGATCCGGGCGTAATTTACAGAGCTGACCGCGATATAATACTTTCAATCATTCGTCCTTTCACCTCGATCTCACTTGGATCCTTAACAATAACTAAAGATACCCTATTCTCTGTAAACTATGATCACAACCCGGTATTAATCAAAGGACAGCTAACAGCGGATTTTGAAGCACCTTTTACAATCTACGCTATCAAATTCGATCGTAATTTTTCAGGTCTTTTTCTACAAAAACTTAACGACTTTCTGCACCACACGTTGCCGGAGGATGAGTATTTTATTGTCAAAAACATTCATACAAAATTCACTGTAAAAAACGAAACGGATAATCTTAGTGTGCTTGTCGACTCTGGCGACGTTCAGATCATCAGCAAGAATATCGATGAAACAGTCACAACAAACAGGCAAATTACTATCGATGGGAAAGGCAATATCAAGAATTCAATTTACATTAACCCCAAAATCTATGTTTTTGTTATCTTGATAATATTATTTGTTACGGGGATCCTGATATTTGTCTTCAAGAAAACCAAGATAAGAATTAAAATAATTGAGGATTTGCGACATAAAAATACAAGGCCTTGAGTATTGTTTTTCTCCACCAAAACTTTATTTCCCATTAACCAGCCTACGATAGCTGAAAAATTCGGTATGGTAGATCCTTTAATAGTGAATGATTCTAAAGATCGGAGAAACGTTTTTAGTAAAAGCACTCTCTGGCTGGGGATGTCGATCTTGAACCATTTTGCTCTCCATGATGTAAATGAGACAAATGAGACAGTATAAAAAGATAGTGTCTTAATATTTGACAAAAATAATTCCCTATTCTATTATGAATACGTATTCATATGTTATTTACTGAAAGGGGGTGAAAGAAATGCCGTATTTTGATGGAACAGGTCCTCAGGGACAAGGTCCTATGACTGGAAGAGGCATGGGTCCTTGTGGGGGAGGCTTTGGATTTGGCCGAAGAGGGTTAGGTAGAGGTTTTGGTAGAGGAAGAGGTTCTAGATCTTGGTTTTCTTCTCCTACTAAAGATCAGGTAAAAAATGACCTAAACCAGTATAGAAAAGATTTAGAAGAAGAACTGGAACAGGTCAAAGCCGAGCAAAAAAAGCTTGAGGAAGATAAATAAAAGCGAACCCCTACCTGCGTTTAAAAAACTCAGGCGGGATTCGCCCATAGTATTTATATTAGCAGAAGGTCTATGACAAGACCAAGAATAAAACGTTGCCTACAATTTAATCCAAATGTTGACTACTTTAAGCCAAGAGGAATTCCTCTCAGGGATCTTGAAGAAGTAGAACTATTGCCTGATGAGATAGAGGCTATCAAGCTATATCTGGTTGATGGTTTGGATCAAACACAGTCTGCCGAAAAAATGGGTATATCGCAGCCAACCTTTGCGAGGACTGTAGATTCAGCGTGCAAAAAAGTTGCTGAAGCCCTAATAAAGGGAAAGGCTATAAAGATAAATAAGTTGGAGAATCAACACCAAGGAAAATAAACAAAATACATAAGGTACACAAGATTAGTCGGAGGTCTTTTAATGCTTGTTATAGGCATGCTATTAATACTTAAACCTAGCTTATTAATGTTTTGACCGTAAGTATAGTAAAATAAAAACATGAAAAAAATACTGCCAATACTTACAATAAGTTTATTAATTTTCGGTTTCTATCTAAATAAGGCCAACGCTGAAGGATATGCTGTATCCGGGCATAATATTATTTTAGATGCCGGACATGGTGGAGATGATCCAGGAACTACACAGTGCCCCGGTTTATATGAGAAGACTGCCAATCTCGATATTGCTTTCAAACTAAAGAAACTGTTAGAAGATGCTGGAGCAACGGTTTATATGACCCGCGAAGACGATTCAACACTGAGCAATGAAGCTAGATACACATACGCTAACACAACAGATGCGGAGGTTTTACTCTCCATACATTTAAATGGTTCTACAGATCATTCAGTAAACGGGACAAAGGGGCTATATTCCAAACCCAAAAAAGATAAAGCATTTACATCTGCAGTTCACATTAACATGAACGAAGATCTTGGTGTAAAAGACCTGGGTATGACCAACTTTATGAGCGGGGTTATCTTAAAATTCTTACGTCCCGCAACTATTCAGGAGTCGGTTTATCTTTCAAACACACAAGAATGTGAAAAGTTCAAAGCCGGAACAAGAGCTGGTGAGGTAGCACAGGCTTTGTTTAACGGATTAAATAATTGGTTTGAATAGATTTATTTACTTAAAGGGGGTGCAATAAATGAAAAAAGTATATTTATCAATTTTCTCTCTAGCATTAGTAACTTTGCTAACAGCAACAGTATATGCGGCCAATAACCAAGGAAGCGGATCTCAAGGTACAGGACAAGGCACTGGAACAGGATCAGGTACCGGAGTTGGTACGGGAACGGGTATGCAGGGATCTGGAACTCAACCTATACAAAATCAGAACCAGGTACAGACTCAAAACCAAGGCGAAGAGCAGCAGCTTCAGGTTAAAACCCAAGAACAGCAAGGTACCGAAACAGGTAAAGGTACAAACGCAAACTCACAAGGCGCTAAAAAAGGTCTTTCTGAGACAAGAAGTTCTGTAGCACAGCAGATACAGGCTCTTTTGCAGACACAATCGGCAGCAGGAGGAATTGGGGATCAGGTAAAACAGTGGGCAAAAACACAACAACAGTCAGAATTAAAGATTCAAGAGCATTTAACAAAGATTGAAGGCAAAACTGGATTAGCTAGGTCACTTTTCGGACCTAACTACGGATCATTAAATGATCTTAAGCTGGAAATGAACCAAAACAGAGTCAGAGTTCAACAGCTGGAACAGTTAAAGCTAAAACTTACCAACCAAGCAGATATTACAAATGTACAGGAAATGATTACACTCTTAAATCAGGAGAATACCGCATTGCAAGAAAAGATTAACCTTGAGGAAAAAGATAGTGGAATATTTGGGTGGCTGCTCAGGCTCTTTACAAAGTAATTAAACCGATAAGACACAACTTATATAAATAAAATGCCGGTTTATACCGGCATTTTTTATAGTACATCTGTTAAATAATTTTCAAACTACGTGGCTGCACATAGTTGACGAAGTTCGAAATTATTTCGTACACAACAATATAAGATTTAATATAAACACCCCGACTAGTAGACTTTCGGAAACATTATGTGTAAAATGAAGGTATAAGTAATCTGTATATAATTTCTGAAAGGATAAAATATGCCTGGTAGTGCTCCAAGTCTTTTGTATTTTTTTGAACACATGTTTCTAAGGGACGCTGCCTTTGGAAGCCCCGAGTTTCTTAACTCGTTAAACGGTGAGGTTTCTGGGATAAGACAAGGTTTGATATCGAATTTTAACAGAATCAAGGGAAACCCAAATAATGGCCTTGTAGAAAAAGAAATCACGTTAAAAAACGATGATTTCTCTGTAGAGAAAGCTACACTTAACGGTGGAAAAAATCTGATAGTTATTAAATGTCCGATTCCACAAAAGGCTCCGGAGACTACATATATAGGAATTGTGCTCGATAATTCCCCAAGATATTTTGTATGTGAGTACGAATCTAATGAAGAAATGAAACAACTTTATCCAGAGAAAGAATGGAAACCTACATATATATTATGTGAGTGGATTCAGAAAGAGCACAAGAACTATGGGGAAATCGCTGAAACAAAGGAAGCGTTTGTAGAGGGTATAAAGAAGCTGTTGTCTAACTAGTAAAAACACCATGAGCATTTTCTAAAATAGATATTCCCAGAGATTTATTGTGTTGTTGAGTTTTGGTTCGAACCTAAATATTACATATTACTGTTGTTGTAATAACAACATATTGTTATATGATATGCAGGCTCCTTGTCCCGTTTTGTATACATGAAATACTCTACAGTTCGAACTCTAATAAAAGCTTTTAGTGGTTGGGTTAGAACTCTGTCCCTAGTGGTTTATCTCTTATTGGCTGTTCATCGGGGAAGAAGCTCGAACTTTAGTTCAGAGTTTTTCTTTGGTTATATAAATGTATAAAAAAGGTATTGACAAATTATCACTCATTGTATTATATTGCTAATCGTAAGTAAGATTGGTGTTTGGATGCCCAGAGCCCCTCTCTTATTTATTAACTTTATAAGAGAGCTCTCTACATTCTTACTCCAATTTTACTAATAGATGCCTATGAATGGTATCTAACAAAACTAATTCTTTTTACAACTTAATACTTTTCTACTAACCCGCTATTTGTGGTATTAACCAGACTAGTGTTTGGTCTGTATAACAGTTTTAGTTTTGGGCGCTTATACCCTGCCAGCGCCTGTCTAAATAGGCAGGGCAAAAAATAAGTATTAATTTTTAGTAGGAGGTTTTTATGAAGATAATAAAAAGAACGGACAACAGTTCTAATGTAATGCCTTACAGCCCAATGAGGTCCATGTTAGATGATTTCTTCTCAACGGGATCATTGATTGATGAGGTGTTTAATAGAAGCTTTACGTCCAAGAATTTGTTTGTGGATGTTTGGGAGGAAGATGAAAACTTCTTTGTGAAAATGGCTATGCCTGGTGTAGACAAGGATAATATTGAAATAACAACCACTGCTGATTCTGTAACGATTAAGGGAGGTACGAAAAAAGAGGAAGAAAAAAAGGAAGGTAAGCGAAATTACTATTACAGGACTTTGGAATCCTCTTTTGAGCAAACCTTCAACTTACCAACCAAAGTTGATAGCGACAAGGCAGTAGCTTCTTACGAGGATGGTGTTTTAACACTAACATTACCAAAATCGGAAGAAGTTAAACCTAAAAAGATTGCTATTAAGTAAGTTTTTGTACGGGGTGGGGTTTATGCCCCACCCTTCATGGAGATTATTATGAAAATAAATAAAAGAAAAGTCATAATCACGGGTTTATTAGGTTTGTTTGTAGTTGTCTTAGTTTCTGGCATTTTTTTAAGCGGGCTGTATATTGGAAAGAAAGGCGGCATAAAATTTTGGAATGAGTTTAAAAATGAAAAAAGTGAAAAAATTATCAACACTCAAAAATCCTATGATTTATCTACATGTAATGAAAGCACAGCTAACATAGCAGAAGAACTATCGGATTCCGTGGTTACAGTATCAATCAAAAAACTAAATGTAAAAACTGATCTGAACGATATTTTAGATCCATTTAATTTCTTTAATCTTTATCCAAAAAGAATGAACCCAAATATAAAACCTGAATATGAGGAAATACAGCAAGATATTGGTACAGGTTTTGTTGTGGGAAATGAGAAATTCGTTATTACTAATAAGCACGTTGTGTCAGACATTGAAGCAAAATATAAAATTATTGATAAAAATGATAAAGAGTATGATGTTTCAAAAATCTACCGCGATCCCTCAAACGACCTTGCAATTCTTGAAGTTAAAGACCTTTCGGTAGATTCAATATACCTTGGTGATTCAGATAAACTTAGAGTTGGGGATGATGTCGTTGCTATTGGTACTGCTTTGGGAGAGTTTAGGCATACAGTAACAACTGGTGTTATTTCAGGTTTGGGTAGGGGTATTACGGCAAGCGATGGTTTTGGGGGATTTGTTGAATCACTAGAGAATATAATTCAAACTGATGCTGCAATAAATCCTGGTAACTCTGGAGGACCGTTAATTAACAGATGTGGTGAGGTAATTGGTGTTAATGTTGCAGTTTCAAGGAACGCTGAAAATATTGGTTTTGCTATACCAATTAATGTTGTAAAAAATTCAATTGAAAATTTTAATAAGACGGGGAAATTTGAAAGAGCAATGCTAGGTGTTAGATATAACATGATATCTGAACAAGCAGCTTTAAGAAATGAGGTTCCTGTAGGTGCATATGTTGTAGAAGTTGTTGACGGTTCTAGCGCTGACGGGGGAGGCATAAAAGAAGGAGATATAATAACCTCATTTAACGGTGAGAAATTAGTAAATAAGAACCTAGCTGACTTAGTCAGTAAAACTAAAATTGGGGATAAAGTAAAAGTTAAGGTATTCAGATGGGAAGAAAGCAGGGAGCTAGAATTAAACATCACAATGAAGGAGGCTAGTTAAATAGCGATAACCATTCAATCTTTAACGCTAACTATTGTTAATTTTCTGTAGTGTTTTACACGAATAATCTGCCGTTCTGCGGTAAAATAGATGTATGCAAACACTTGAAGCAAAATCCTATGTAAAGAGGTTTCTAGCTTCTTCAGAGGGCAAAAAATTTAATACACCAGATGAAATGATTAATATGATAAGTAAGTATACAAATATAACTCTTGGAGACGATAACCCTGTATCAGGAACACCAAGATTGGGCTATATAAAGTCTAATTTAAAAGGCGAATACTATGTAATTTATTGTGATGCCTGTGGTGCAAAGTGTAGGAAATCTTACCCCACAATACTAAACATTGGCGGTTCCAAAGTTATGAAGTTTCTTTGTGGTAAATGTGTTGGTAAAAAATATGAAAGAAAAAAGGAATACGAAAGGCGTGCTTTAGAGTACCTTTTCCATCCCGAAAAACTTGGGTCCATGAATTATCGTAACCTATCCCTTAAGCAAAGTTTGGCTATACTTGAGGCTACTTTTATTGAAGATAATATACGCGAAAGAGCAGAAAAGAACGCATCAAAATATTTGGGTAGTAACTAGATTTTCGTGCTTGGCTCTGGAGTTGTAATAAGCACAGTAGTCACAGTCTGGACTTGCCTCTGGCATTTCACCTGAATCCAAACATTTCTTTATATTTATAAGAGTTGGTTCTACCCAATCAGGGTTTCCTTTGTAGTTAATTAATGTAATGTCGAACTCTAGTTTTGCATCAAATGCCTGTTTGTCTGTACTTCCATTACAATAAACAAAATAGCCCGTATCAGAAACTTTATAACCGTTTTGTCGTAACAACCATTGGTAAACTTCCATCTGTCTTTTATAACCTTCATGCCAATCTTTATCTAATTCTTTTATCTCTTCACTCTTACTTGTCGATTTGTAGTCTACAACTATGTACTCGCCCTTAGAGTTAATCCAGAGGTCATCTATAGCCCCAAAAACATATAAATTTGTAGGCTTGTGTAAAAACTGAACTCCTTTGAAATTGTCTCTCCATGTATCTAAATCCTTGTGACTTACAGGTTTCGCATCAATGCAGTACTTAGTTATTAAAGGGTGTTGGGTACCGTTTACTCTGTGAGTATCGAATTCTAGCTTTAATAAGTGGTCTACAGCACTGTTTAGAGCAAACGGAAATCCTGGAGGTCTTCCTGTTCCTAATACCCTATCTAAATAAAAACATCTAGGACATTCAATAAACAAGTCTATTTTTGACCTACTTAGCTTAAATGGTTCAGTTGAGTCTTTGGAATACAGGTATTTATCTGTTCTTTGTGAGTTGTAGTATTTGCTCATATTAATTTTAATGCTTATTTAATTATAGCAAGCTAAAGTAAGTCGAAGTTAGTCCATTCTTCCTTATCAGGGTTATATGTCTGCCATCTGCCTTTGTAACTTACTTCATCTGTATTACTTATAAGTCCGCCTGTTATATTTTTACCCATTTCCTTTATTGCCTTTTGTAATCCTAAAGCTTTTCCTTTAGCATCTCGTGCGGTTATACCTGATTTAGTATCAAATAGCCCAATTCTTCCGTCTTTTAGCTTTATTATGAAATCTACATAAAATGGTTTCTTTTCTCCAGCTTCTTCATATTCAACAGCAAGGAAAACAGCATCTCTGTCACCGTTTTTAAACCACCACTCAATATTCTTATTATTTTTCTCCAAAAATTCTATAAAAGCTTTTTCAGATTTCCATTTATTATCGTAATAAAATGGTTGCATGACAGACTTTGTATCTGTCCATTCGATATATTCACCAGTTAAGGATAAGGATTCTGGAATTTCCCAATTATTCAGAACATTAAGTTGGTTATCTCTTTCTTTTGTAGCTTCAATATATTTTTCTTTTGCTTGGTCTATTACTTCAGTAAAGTATCTATTATTACTGTCACTTAAAACAGTCCTGACAATCTTTTCAAAGGTATCCATATAATTAAGCTTGAACTCATTATTAAAGAACTTATATATTGTTTCTTTAACTCTACCTACTGACCTATCTTCTGGGTAAAAAGGCGAAAGATTATTTACCACAAACATATCAAACATTTTTTGAATAGTTTCATCAGAGGCATCGTCTACTTTAAAGTTTGATTTAATTTGTTCGTGAGCCAAAGTATCTATACTCTCAGCTTGCCAATCTGAAATTAAACTCAACGAAACTTTTTGGTCATCTATATTAACCTTGTCTTTTAAACCATAATTTTGAGCTTCTTTCATAAATATTTGTGTAAACAAAGGACTAAGTCTTGTTTGCTCTCTATGTCGTTCCCTGTATACAGAACGCAATTTTATTGGTTCATATGAAGGTATTCTCTTGCTTGTATAGATTGTTATGTATCGTTTAGCTGTATCTTCAGTAATACTTATATCTTGTAAATTGGTGAAAACATACCCATGATTTAATAAATCATTACTGTAGTGTCCTTCATTCGGGTTGGGCATACGCATAATTCTTCCAACAGTTTGAATAGAAAAATTCATGCTTTTCCAGTCACGGAATAGCACTAAAATACTTGCCCTTGGACAGTCCCAACCTAACGCAATTGCCTGTTTGAACAGTAGGAATTCAACCTCATTATCTTCTTTAGATATATTTTCTAGGTTTTCCTTGTCTTCGGATAGATATATGGCTAATTTTCCGTTACCTACGGTTATGTTGTATTTATCTTTCAAGACTTTCATAACTTCATCTTTTATTTGGTCCTCCACGGTCGACTTTTTATCAGGTAGTTGGATAAGCACCAAGGGGTTAATACCCGAACCAGTTTCTTTATAAGCCTCTAAAAGCTTGTTCCTAAGCTTATATGATTCGTCAATTATAAACTCATCTGAACTTACGGGGATACCGTTCTCAATATAATTTCCTTGTGCTTTATTTTTAAAACCAGGGTTTAGTAGAACTGATTTTTTAATCATACCCTCGATTTTTACATCTTCTATATCTATTGTGACCATTTCATCAGGGTCGTTTAGTATTGGTGTAGCCGATATTTCAATGGTCAAATCGGGTCCTATGTCTGCAATTAAGTCCTTGGATATTTCACTTGTTGCGTGATGATGGCTTTCGTCTACCAACAAAACAATGCTTCTATCGGCTAGCTTTGTTCTGTCCACAATAGAGGTTAAGTTGTTGTCATTCTCATTTTCTCTAATATACACATTGTCTTTCTTGTTTATACTTTCCCAGTTGAAAAACAGCACCTCACCTGCTTGTATTTGTTTGTCTGTTAGGTCTTCGAAATAAGAACACTGTATCGTACGAGTAGATTCGTAATATGTGTCTAGTTTATCTTTACTTTGTTCATGCAGTTTTCTTGGTGCAGTCCATATAAAAGCTATATCTTTACTGTATTGTTTACTTTCAACAAGCCTTTTAATAAATTCTGCAACCATAATAGTTTTACCCGAACCAGTTGGAGCCTTGAATACCAGTTTTTTATTTCCAGATTTGTTTAGTAGTTTAATAGAGGTCTCAATTAACTCTTTAATAGCTATCTCTTGGTAGTTCTTTAGTGTAATCATTGGAAAATCCTTTTATAAACTTTATATATTGCTTCTGGTATTGGTGACACGGTTACCTTATCGCCAAATTCTTCGAATTCTTCTTCATATAGGTCATTACCAAGAGAAAACACATATACATTTGTAGGCATGTCCAGTTTGCGGATAGTATTTTTAAATTTATCTAAGTGTTCTATGTCTAAAAGTAAAGCTAAATATTTTTCTGAATTTTTATAAATACAAATATCTGAGGACTCCTCTACGAGTGTAAAAGTATTTTCCTTCAAACAAAGCATCTTTGTAGCCTTCCTTGTAAGTAATACCCTGTTATGGTCTGTTTTTGAGGCACTTATCAAAGATGTTTTATAATATTTTAAGTTGCCACCCAAAGGTTCCTCTATACCTTTTTTTCCTTTATATCCTTTGATAGCTTTTACGATACGTGGGTAACATATTTCCTCTGCAATCTTATTTTCATTATTTGTACAAAGAATAAATCTTCTTTTCCCAGGTACCGACCTGTTTAACAGCAAAACAGCGTGTCCCGTAGTTCCAGAACCAGCGAAGAAGTCCAATATAATAGCATCTTTGCGTTCTTTAATACCTGTAATTTCAAATATTCTTTGTAGAAATGATAATGGCTTTTTACCATTCCTAAATTCTATACCTCCTTCGTAACCCACAGAATTAAAGTCTTCTTCAAAATCAATAAAATTTGAATAAGGCATACCAATAATGTCTTTTCTGTTAAGTGGCACACCTTGTAAATAGTCACCATTTACTCTTTTACCTTGAGCAGTTATAAAGTATCGATAAGGAACCTCGTCAGCACCCATATCAGGAACTTTAAATAAATATCCTGGCATTTTATCTGCAAGTGCCTCGAGGTATTTCATGTAAAATCTACCACTACTATTACCCTCCTTTATCGAACCTCGAATACTTATCTTTTTAAAAGCTTTATCTGAAGGCAATACTTTAATTAATTCGTATTCATCTGGTTTAAAGATTTCTACATTCTTATTTCCAATTTTCTGCACCGTTGGTGTTTTGATTTTTTCTTTGATTAGGTAAACATATTCATCTAAGGATGTGTTGTCTTTCTCTCTTTTCTTTGGTTTAAAAGCAGAATTTTTTCTATACAACAACAAGTACTCTACAACCTCGTGAAAATCCTTGTCGCCTTTTAATATCCTATCTTCATGACGCACTTTAACAGTTATAGTAGTTAGGTAATTTGTTTCACCAAAAATATCATCACAAAGAAGCTTTAATTGAAATAATTCGTTTTCGTTAATTGATATCGCAATTGCCCCACTTCTTTTTAAGATATTTTTGGCAAGTAATAACCTTTTACTCATAAAAGATAGCCATTTACTATGTCTATAGCTATCCTCCTTATCGACTATTTTATCGTTGTAAACGAAGTCTTCACTTTCCGTATTATAAGGCGGGTCAATATAAATTAAGTCAACAGATTCTTTATGTGTATAGTTTAAAACAGATAGTGCATGGTAGTTTTCACCCTCAATAAATATATTTGGTAAAGATGATAGGTCATTAACAACTTCATATTTATTAATTTCATCAAGAATCGGAATCTCGTCATGGCACTTAGTCGCTATGTCTTCGGGTTTATCCTCCCATACCAGACCGTATCTTTTACGCCTTTTAAGTAGTCGTACCTCTTTTATTAAGTCCTCTTTGGACCAATTTTCATATTCATTTTTCATATTCTGTAGCGGGTTTTAGCGAGAAATAACAAAACTCCTCGCCACTTCGGTCTTCCTTTCGGAATCCCCAGCAACCTTTCGGCTACTGACCCGCTACAGATGTTGTGACGAGGAGTTCTCGTCTCTGTAGCGGGATTTAAAACCATGCCTAATCGTAAGACTAAGTTTAGGTCTATTACCTTATTCAATTTTAGAAACATCACTAAAACTAGTGACTATGACGATTATAACCCAATAGTGATTTTTCGTAGATACTTTTTTATAAATATTCTTACAAATCTGTATTTTTCATTGTTCCTGTGCGGTGTTGGCGGTATAATTATGATAGTATGACGGAAAAAAACGATAATCTAAACTACGAAGAATTAAAGAGTAAATTTGTTCAAGAACGTGCCTCTGGAAAGAGTTTTAAGGAAATATCAACAATCTTGAATGTACCCGTTGATACTTTAATACTTTGGTCAAAATTATTGAAATATGACATCGGTAATCAAAAAGCAATTGAAATGGACGAGGTCTCCAACAGATTTAAGATTACAAAGAAACGAAGAATTGAGCTAATCGGAAATATTTTAACTAAAATACAAGACGAACTAGATACTAGAGATTATAAGGATATACCTACAGAAAAACTCTTTGACTATCTTCTTAAATATTCTGCTGAATTAAACAAGGAATATGCACCACCAGTTTTTACAGAAATTATCTCTGGAATGGACCCAAGTGTGTGGGAAACACAAGTAACTTGGACTGGATAAGCAAACAATAAAGAATAAGTTTTCCTGCCCAGAATATTAATATTAAAATGAACGAGACAGCGTATTTGTATAGAAAATTCTATAGTGTAGAGAATCTAGGTAAAGCTTATGATTTGCTGAAATCCGAGCTTAAAGATTCAACACTACCTGTTGATCCCCTTCTTTCACCTGTATTTAAAGCAATTGATAACAATCGAGAGGCTTATCTAAAGTCATTGTCCTGGCTAATAAAAAATAAGCAGTACGTACCAAGCAAGGCTGAATACATGTATTTTCCAAAACCAAGCTTTAATATGCGTAAGGTTGCTCTACTTACTGTCACAGATAGGATTGTTTATCAAGCTCTGCTTAACTACGATGTCTTGGGACAAGTGCTACATAATAATTGGACATCCGTATGCTTTTCACCAAATATTGCTTCTGAAGGTAAGGCATATTTTGAGAAGTATAAAACTTGTTGGGATAACTATCTGCAAGCTCAAATCAACGCCTTTGAAGAAGGTTTTGAATGGCGACTTGAGTTTGATATAGAAACTTTTTATGACAGCATTGACCATAAAAAGCTTAATTCAATACTAACATCAGACTGTAAATTAAATAGAGATGAAACAGTTCATACATTATTAAAATTATTGAATACATGGACCAATCACCCTAACAGAGGTATACCCCAAGGACCGAATCCCTCGAGTGCTCTAGCAAATGTATATCTAACTGCTGTGGACAAAATAGCTCTAAATTTAGGTAATCATTCTGTGCGTACTTTCAGATATGCAGACGATTTCGTGCTAATGGGTAAAGACAAAAAAAGTGTTTTTGAGGTTTTTGAAAGAATGAATTACAAGGTTGTAGATTTAGGTTTGAACCTCAACACAAAATCTAACCTTGTACATTTATCTGATAGATTTGACCTTGAAAATAGGCGTTTCTCTAATGATTACGACACCATGTCCAGTGGCTCAACTAAAAAGGTCTTTGCAATTTCGCCTGAAATACCTTTTATTTTAAAAGACCTTATTGATGACAAGAAAGTGGAAAAAGACCGTCTTGGACGTCTAAAGTACTACATAAAATCCACTAAATTTATAGAAGACCCTGATTTAATAAAGGATTTTTTGGCAATATACCCTAAAGTTCAGCATCTATCAGACGAACTGTGTAAGTTTTATCTTGGGAACTCGTATTTTTACCCGCTGTTGGTGCAAACCCACCTTTATGATATTTATAAAAACGAGCATACTTTCAGATGGGCAAAATATCGACTTGCAAAATTACTCTTATCCTTCAGGCATACAGACTATTCAGATGATTCTGAAGAGGTTATAACACTAAAGCAAATACAGCGTGATTTAATAAATTCTTTGATTCAAAGTTGTGACTGGTTGTTTAATTCCTTAGGTTATTTATACCTCAGTACGGAAAACACAGAAAACGAAGCTATACAAAATATACTAGAACACTTTGATAAAGAACCAAGCATCACGGCTAAATCAGCCTACATATCTGCAATAGCCAATTCATCTGCGGTCGACCGATATCAGAAGCTTATTCAGAGACAACTGTATACCACCGTTCCGATAGATATTCAAATGTTGGCTTTAGATATAGCAAAAGTTAGAAATATTCCTATACATAAACACGAATACATGGACTTGTTTACTAAAAGATTTTTAGGCATGAATCCAATTCATTTTAAAAAGCCAATATTCACATCTTCCAAAAATACTTCGACCACAAATATAAAAGTAGTGAATACACAAAGTAATGTCTTTTATATAAATAAAAACGAAATACTAGATAAAGGTAAAAAGCCCGTTGGAGAAAAACCAAAGGAAGCAGAAATAGGTTTTACTTTTTATGTTGACGAAGACCGAGCAGAATATATGGCTCACTCTGGGAAGTCTTATTCATGTGAAAAGTTTGAACTTGGCTATAACTACTCAGAGCTATTCCGTGTGTTTTCAACACTTCATAAAGAGGGTAAGCTGAAGAATACAGAATTAGACGGGATGATTAAACAAAGGAAGCAAACAAACCTCAACGAGCGTGAAACTTCATCTAGCGAGAGAGTCAGTGGCTTTGTTTCGGATGTTCATAAAAAACTTAAAATTAAAAACAAAAATGATTTCGTATTTAGAGTAGATAAATCTTACTGCCATCTTCTATCACCAATAATCATAAGAAAATCAAAAACTTCACAAGATTAAATCCTTTTAATACAGCTTAAAGCACCAGTTTGTTTAAGATAAATCCTTTATTAATCCAGCACGCCAAATAGCAAAATAATCCTGTATTTAGTTGAAAGTGACTATGGAAAACAGGATTAATAAAAAACAAATTATTACATATAGAAGCACGGACCTAGCGATTACAAGCTACTTGGCTTTGTCCTTCAATCTAGTAGGACTAGAACGAGTAGAAGGAAACAGATACGAATTCGTTTTTGAAAAAACCCCTGAACTAGAAAAAGCTATAGATGCATTTTTTAACAATACCGCAAAGGTATCTCCAATCGACTATTTCAATTCAATAAAAAGTATCAAATCGAGGATTTATTCCAGGAGTTAAAGATGTTGCCCATTGAAGCTGTTATCGAGTGGAAAGAACTCTACAAAAAGGAGACAGGTACTGACATAAGTATTGAGGAAGCTACAACAAGGGCAAATCGTATGTTTCGTTTTTTAAAGACTATTACTAAACCGAGCAGTAGTAAAAAATTTGAGGATTTGAAAGGGGGTGTTCAAAATGGCAAGAAAACTAGTTGTAAAGAAATCTGATTCTATTAAACCGATTCCAGCGGATATTTACCCAGCAAAATTGGTCCAAATAGAGGATGGTGAAGCAGGATTTGGTCCGTTCTACAAATTTGTTTTCGAGATAACGGAGGATTCCACTTATCAAGGAGAACAAAGGACATTACTAGCAAGTAGAAAGCTTTCTAGGAGTCCAAAAGGTGGGAGCAAGTTGCTTAACATTCTCGAAGCTTTAGCAAATAACAAGCTGGAGTTAGAAGAGGAAGTCGATGTTGATGACTACATTGGAAAGAAATGCCGAATCTTGGTTGAGGAACCAGAAGAAAGAGACGGCATACTTATTCAAAACGTCACAAAAGTGCTGACTTCAAAGTAAAGTATTAATTTCGGTATGGGGGCATTTGAGTGTAACAAGTGTCCCCTACCAAGTAAGAGATTTAACAAATGAATTATACCAACTATGAATATATAAAAGAACCTGCGGAGTTCCTAACAGATTGGGGCATTAATTATTTTGATACCAAAAAGGAACTTCGAACCCTGTGTTTATTTGGTGACTGCGATTCGGATAAATCGGACTACAAACTAGGGCATCTATATATTTCGTCAACCACAGGACAATATAACTGTAAAAAGTGTAATGCTACAGGTAATTTAGTGACCTTAGCGAAGCATTTAGGAAAAGAGCCATCATCCTTATTTCAAACTACAGGCAGGTTAAAAGATAGAAAGAAAAAAACTGAGACTAAACCAGTTAAAAAAACCTATGAAAATGATTTGCATGAAGACGCAGTAAACTGTCACAGTGACTTAACAGCGGAACACAGACAATACTTTAACAATCGAGGTCTTTCCAACGACATAATCGACAATGCATTACTTGGAGAGGCGGAAGTTGATGGGTTTAAATGGCTCACTATTCCTATTTTTGATGAAAACAATCGAGTTATATTTTTTAAACTAAGAAGGTTTCCAGAAGAAGATGAGACCAATCCAGTGAAATATAGATACACAACTGGCGGTGGGGTTAGTCTTTATGGGGTCGAACATCTAAAAGATTTAATAAACGAACCCGTGATAATAACTGAAGGAGAACTTGATTGTTTGGTCCTAAGGGATTGGGGATATAAAGCCGTTTCCTCAACTGGTGGGGCTGGAGCATTTGAAAATGATTGGGTTGATTATTTTGATAAAGCCTCTGTCATATTTTTTGCTTTTGATAATGATGAAGTTGGAACACGGGAAGCTATAAAGCATGCAAAGCTTTTCAAAAATAAGAATGTATACATTGTAGATATTCCAAAGAGTGAGGGTGTAAAAGATATAACCAACTACAGAATAAGTCAAAAAACTAAGGAAGATTTTGAAAATTTATTAAAAAAGGCAAGAAAGTACGACCCTAACAATTTGGAATTTTCAGGCATAGAGTTTGCGGAAGCATTAACCGAATTTATACCAGCTCAATTTTTTACCACGGACATTGCCTTTTTAACACTACAACTAAACGTTAAAAATGATGAAAAGGTCGATAAAAATACTTACGTTATAAGCTCAGAGAGGAAAATATATCCTTTAACTAATTTTTTGAAAGAACACAGCTATATCTCGACTAGAGAACCAAAATTTCATCAGAGGTGGTCTACAGACTCTTTAAATGAATACCTTAAAGGTAACAAAAACACATTGGATTACTTTGAACACCTCGATAAAACTATTCATGTTCTAAAGCACTACTTAGACCTTAATCACGAGGATTGGTATTTGTTACTAGCCCTATGGCTTTGGGGAACCTACTTTTATCGACTTTTTCCAAGTTACGCCTACGTAAATGTCACAGGTTTAATGAATAGCGGTAAAACAAAACTTTTGGAATTATGTAGTGAGTTAGCATTTAACGGTAAATTACTTATGGGAAGTACACCTGCCTTTGTTATAAGAAAAATACATGAAAACAGTTCAACGATATTTTTAGATGAAGTAGAAAGTCTAAAAAAGGCTACTACACCAGAGGCACAGACACTATCTTTAATGCTCAACTCAGGTTATAAATCTGGACCAAAAGTAGGCAAAATGCAACCAACAGGAACTAAAGGCTGGGATTCCAAAGAGTATGACCCTTACTCTCCAAAAATGATAGCTGGAATAAGTGATGTATCCGAAACTTTACAATCAAGGGCTCTTAATCTAACTATGCTTGCGAGTTCTAATAACGAAATTAAAAACCGTGAACTTGAAACTACAGCACCTATACTAAAAGAGCTACGAGATGGCTTTTACTTATCTGCTATGGAGATTCACAAGGATTTATATTCAGTTTATAAATCACTGACTGAGCCTGATATACAGGGTAGGAACTGGGAAGTATGGCGACCTCTTTTTGCATTGGCAAAAGTAATTGATACAAAGTCCGAACAAGAGGGTTTAACTTACAACCTTGTTAGAGACTTTGCTTTGGAGAGGGTTCGTATAGCTTCAAATGTATCCGCAGACGACCAAACTGTTATTCAACTGCTTATAGCTCTCAAGTACATGATGGAAAGTGATACTAAACGAGAGGCTTTCTACCCAACTGAAAATTTAAAGCATTATCTTAAAACTGAACACGGTGATGAATTCGCCTGGTTAGAGAGTACCAACTACATAGGTGTTTCATTAAGAAAAACTGGTGTTGTACTACAAGGTTCAGAAACAAGAAGATTAAACGGTAAACCTGTTAGAGGCTATTTATTAAATTTGGACGTAATAAATGAACGTCTAAAGGCACTGGGATATGAATATGGAGAAATTAAGTAACATCTGTAACAAACAAACTTATAAATTGATATACCAGAAAGTTGCTCTGTTACAGAACTGTTACATACAGGTATTTAGAATCTGTAACACATTTGTAACAGGTTTATTTGTTGGTATGAAAGGATAATATGAACAATGTAACAAAATTACAAAAAATTGAAGACTTAACAAAACTTAACATATTAGACCTAATGGATTATGAAAAAGTAATTAGCTCGTATCTAAAAACACATGAACCCGATGCATCCAAAGGAGGTATAGTTGATATAAATGACAGAACCTTTGACAGAACAACATATGAACAAAAGAAACGAGATTGGTATGCAATTTGGGTTGAATATTTTAGAAGACCTGTTGAGGAAGGATTGGAAATTAAGTTATAATTTTAGTGTTGAATAGGTACAAGTGTGTAAATAGCCGTATTGGTATAAATGCACTTGTGCATCTATTCAACAACCAGTACGGCTTTTTATATTATTATGGATTTTTTAGTTAATAAAGATATACAAAATAAAAATGGCATTGAATACTGTAGAAAATCTACAGAATCAGAAGACCGCCAAGCTTTTTCACTTGATGACCAACATGACGTAAACAATAAAGTAGCCGAAAGATATGGTGTAAAAATCAAGAAATCATTACAGGAGTCGATGTCAGCTAAAAAAAGAGGAAGACCTTTATTTAATGAAATGGTAGCAGGTGTAGAAAGTGGAAAATACGAAGTTATTGTGTGCTGGGCATTAAATCGATTAGCACGTAATTCCGTTGATGGTGCGATGTTAATAGAACTTATGGATAATAAGAAGCTACATGCAATCCTTACTCCTGGAAAAGTTTACTATAACAGTGGTGACGATAAGTTATTACTACAAATCGAGTTTGGTTTGGCAAAAAAATACTCTGATGACCTTGGTCCAACTGTTTTAAGAGGTATGCACTCTAAATTAAAAAGAGGATGGTACCCAGGACCTGCAAAACCAGGTTACTTAAACAAAAAAGAAAAAGGCGAAATTATTCAAATTACGGATGCCGATAGGTTCCCACTTTTAAGAAAAGGCATTGAAATGTATTTGGAAGGAGCTAGGGTTGAACATGTTCTTGATGTACTAAATAATAAATGGGGTTATAAAACATTAGCTACGGAAAAGACAGGGAATAAACCACTATCATTATCAAGTTTTTATAGAATTTTAAACGATAGCTTCTATTACGGAAAAATAGTTTGGAATGGAGAAGAGGGCGAACTAGACTCGAGTGTTCCAAGGCTTATGACCGAAAAAGAATATTGGGATATTCAAAAGAGACTAGGAGCAAAAGGCATTTCACGACCTTCCGTACACAAAGATATTCCCTACAGGAGTATTTTAAAATGTTCTGAATGTGGGAGTTCCATTATCACATATCCCAAAACAAAACGATTAGCCAACGGAGATACAGTAACTTACTTGTATGCTAAATGTTCTAACAAAAACCATTGTTCACAAAAACATATTTCAGTTGAGAAATTGGAAGAGCAGTTAAAAGACATTTTGAAGACTTTAAAAGTATCTAAGGATTTCCATGACTGGTTTTTAAGATGGCTAAAACATGACCATCAAGTTGAAACAACAGATACCGAAATAATGCTTCAAAGAATAGATGCTCAAATTGAAATGCAATTCAAAAGAAGAAACAATCTTGTAGAGATGAGGTTAAATAGCGAATTATCCGATGAAAACGAATATAAAACCAAACGGGCTGAAATTGAGGCTGAAATAAAAAGGCTTGAAAAAGAAAGAGCTGGGGTTAAGTATGCCTCTGATGACTGGATTAAGAGGGCTGAAAAACGTATTCACTACGCATTTTATGCTACAGATAAATTAGAACACGGTGACTATATAGAAAAGTCAGGTGTTTTATCTGATTTGGGTTCGAACTTTTTAATAAACAATGGTTTACTGCTTGCTGACGTGGAACCAATGCTTCAACTTTTCCAAAAACATCATGAAATTGTAAATAAGGATTTAGTAGGGTTCGAACTGGAAGATAAGTTGTTAAATCAAGCAAACTCGGAAATTTTAAATTCTTGGCTGAGCAGTTGGGATTTAGTTGGAACTTTTATTACTTCAAACAACCACACATTTGCATGAAAGATAACTTGTTATTAAAAAAGTGTTATCTTATCTTTTAAAGCTCACTCTTCTCAGGTGTATCTGTTGGGTTTTGCAAAGCTTCTATTTTTGGTGTGTACTCATCATTAATGGCTTCTATCAGTGCATCATATTGGCTTTCAATTCTTGATATTTCATTCCTGATTTGGTTTCTTTGAGCAAGAAGCTCGGACTTTCTCTGTGCTAATTCACCTCTAATACCATTTCTTTCGGATAATAACTCACTTTTTCTTTGAGTGAGTTCTCCTCTAATTTGGTTTCTTTGAGCAAGAAGCTCGGACTTTCTCTGTGCTAATTCACCTCTAATACCATTTCTTTCGGATAATAACTCACTTTTTCTTTGAGTGAGTTCTCCTCTAATTTGGTTTCTTTCTGATAGTAATTCATTATCTACCTGTTTTAGTGTTGTGATTGTTTCTGTAGACTGTGTAACAACCATTTCTAAGACTTCATGTTGAATCTCTGTATCTTCTTGTGTTTGCTCTTGTAGTACAGTCTTTATAGCTTCTAACAAATCTTCATCAGAAGTGCTTCCAGTCACTTCTTGTGAAATAGTATTGAATACATCCATTACTTGCTCTTCCGCTACACCTGCTTCGACGAGTGTTGGCGTTAATCTTTGAATTGCTTGTTCTCTTGCTTTCCTCGAGGTAGCATAGTTAGCATCTAATCTTTCCTGATGTTCCTTTTCGGTTTCACGCTCTTTAGCATAGTTAGCATCTAATCTTTCCTGATGTTCCTTTTCGGTTTCACGCTCTTTAGCATAGTTAGCATCTAATCTTTCCTGATGTTCCTTTTCGGTTTCACGCTCTTTAGCATAATTTTCATCAATCATATTTCTATAGGGTTCCTGTTCAGCGGTTTTTTTTGCTTCTAAAGTACCTATTTTTTCGTCTTTTTCTGCTACTAACGCTTCCATATCCGACTGCTCAACTGGATGTATAGAAGCTTCAGAATTTTCGAACTCATCTGGTATTAGTGTTCGTGTTTCATTATTCATGATTAAATGATAACTAATAGTTTTGTAAAAAACAACTTTACCCAATTTTTATATAGTGTATTTGTATAAAACAAGTTTTATTGAATTAGTTATCCAACACATATAAGGTCATAACCACACCCGTAGGGTGTGGTAAAATCCAATTGGTGTTGGAGGATTATATGACTATCTCTGAGGTTACAATCATCACTAGGGATTTTCCACCCAAAGTAGTGGAGAAACCAAATAATGATACTAATAAACTGCTTTCTATTTTGCTTAATAGTGAGGTATTTAATGATTTCGTTAGGGGGTTTATTAGTCTTAATGGAGATATTGAACAGTTAATTGCTGATATAAATACGAAATTGGATCTTGGCGAAGAGTACGTTGATACTTACCACAAACTACAGCAAGACTGGTACAAAAGAGAAGTTAGTCCAGAAATAAAGGAACTAGTAGCTTCTCTAGGGTTACCATTAGAATTTGAGATTGATATTTTCATGCTTCTAAACTACAAGGCTTTTAGAGACGTAGTTAATTATCCGAATATACGCTGTTATACCAGTTCTGTAAGTCTTATGGTCAACTCTAAAGAACTTTTTGAAGAAAGTAGGGATAGTATGGGTATTTTGTTAATGCACCAGTTACCCAAAAAAGACTTAATTAAGTGGATTGAGGAAAACTGGGATGAGTATCTTTACCCTTACTCCTTAAACTTACCTGTTTATCCAGTTATAAAAACTGATTTTCAAGATATTGAGGTCGCAAGTGAAATTTACAACCTAAGCAAACAAGGTAAAAAGCCAACAGAAATATTAGAAATCCTGAATGAAAAGTATGAAGAAAATCTTGAGATATACGACTTGTTATCCATTGAGTTTATTAAAAACAAACTTAAAAGATTCAAGAAATTATTAGCAGATAAGGAAAAACAACTACAGCCAACAGAAAAAGAATACGATTGGGGTCAGTAAAAAATATTTTAGTGATACCTTTCAAAACAATAATCTCCCATAAGATCGCTCTAAATGAGCGATTTAATAAAACCCACAAATGAAGATGTAGAAAGCATAAAAACCTATTTTAAGGAAAGATATGGGGTTTTATTGACTGATGAAGAAGCTAAGGAAATTTATTTATCTCTTTATTATTTAGGTAAAGCTCTCCATAGATACAACAATTTAGCAAAAGGGGTTATTAATGACTAACGTAACTCCTCTTTTTGATACTAATACTACTGATGGTCGCAACAACGGCGGTAGCCGTGGCGACCCTACTAAGCTTGGTAGTAACGTAATAAGTCGAACAAAAAATTATAGTTATGTAAAAGTTGTTGTTACAAATAAGTTAGTGGAAATTTATACACCAGAAACCCCTTATTTACTTAACAGAACGCCAATTAAAACTGGTTATTCGGGTAAAACAGAAGAAAAAGAGGATAGGATTGAAGAATACAAAAGAAGAACTGCAAACAAGGCTTTTAATACAGTAAAAAGACTCGCTGTTGCTAACTTTGGTGATATTACCCATGCAAAATTTATTACTGCAACTTTTGCTAATACAACTGAATTTGATATTAGCAACATAAAAGAATGTAATGAAAGGCTAACAAGTTTTATGAGAAAGCTGAAAAACAAGTACAAAGGGATAAAAACTTTAACAATCGTGGAATACCAAAAACGAAGTGCTGTTCATTATCACATTTTATCTGATGTAGAGTACATTCATTGGTCTGAGTTACAGGGGATGTGGAAACACGGAGATATAACTATTGAAGCAGTAAAAGACGCGGGTCATTTGGGAACTTATTTAACAAAATATTTTACTAAAAATGTTAATGACCCAAGACTAAAAGGTTTTAGGTTGTATCATGGTTCAAAAAACTTAACTAGACCAAAGACTTTTTATCTTGATACTGCAGATAAAATTAAATGGTTTTTAGAAACTCATAACATTAACCCACGATTTGAGAGTTCCTATGAAAGTGATAATAATGGTAAGATTGGGTTCAAAGAATACCTGCTAGATTTCCCCTGCTCAAAAATATATGAATAATAATGATTTAAAATACATAATTTATTGTAGGAAATCCTCAGAAGAAGATCGTCGTCAGGCTCAATCTTTAGATACACAAAAAACTACACTTTTAAAATATGCTCATGAAAACAAACTTGATTTTGTTTGTATTTATGAAGAATCTAAATCTGCAAAAGACGAAAATAATAGATTTTATTTTGATGAAATGCTTAATAAAGTTAGAAGCGGTGAAGCTAATGCGATTCTTGTTCAACATTTAGATAGATTAAGTAGAAACAGACTTGATACTGGTGAATTAATAAAACTATTTCAAGAAGAAAAATTAAAAGAAATTAGAACACCTTATAAGGCTAATAATACTATCTATGACTTATTCAGTATGGATTATGAGTTTATTAATGCTATTCACTACTCTGCTAGATTATCAATTAGAGTTAAAGAAGGTATTGAAACCAAATTAAGAAAAGGAGAGTTCCCCGGACCTCCTAAACTTGGGTATATTACTATAGATAAAAAACACACACCTGATCCTGAAAGATTCAAGTTTATAAAAGATATTTTTGATTACTATACAGTTGATAGAGCTTCCATTGATGCTATTGCAGATACAATGTTTGATAAGGGTTTTAGAACTAAAGGTGGTAAAAAAGTATATCCCTCTGCAATAGCTAGAATTCTTCAAGAGCCATTTTATATTGGTAAGTTTTCTTATAGGGGAAAAATTTATCAAGGAATACATAAGCCAATAATTTCAGAAAAACAATTTAACTTAGCTAATGAAATAAGGCTAGGTAAAGTAAGAGTAAAACCTACAAAATACAAATCAAACTTAGATTTTTTGTATAGAGGATTCTTAAAGTGTGATAACTGTGGCTGTGCTTTAACTGGTACTCTAAAAAAGAATAGATATGTTTATTATTTCTGTACTAATGGTAAGGGTATTTGCGAACAACACAAAAACTATTTAAATGAAACAGATTTAAACCCTAAAATTGAGGAAGTATTTAACCAGTTTATTACTGATAGTGATATGGCTAATAAATCTCTTGAGGTCTATAAAGAACATACTATCCGCCAGTATAAGAATAAAATCCTAACCAAAAAATCGCTACAAGACCAAATAAAGGCTTTAGAAGATAAGTTAGATAAGCTATTAGATACATATTTAGATGGAACAGTTAATAGCGATGTTTATACCAGAAAACAAGCTAAGTTTAAAAAAGATATCAAGAAAATAGAAACAAGAATATCAAAACTTGATAAATCCCCTTATTCAACTTTGGAACAGCTTGAAACCTTTAAAGATGAGTGTTTATCGCTAGGTGAGGTGTATGAAAATGGCGATGATATTGTTAGAAAAGATTTACTAAAGTCAGCACTTTGGAACTTTTCTATGTTAGATGGAAAAATAGCGTCAATACAATATAAAAAGCCTTATGAATATGTGAATGTAGCATCAAAAAGTGGTGATTTTTCAATTTGGCTGGGGGATAGGGATTCGAACCCCAATAGGCGGGACCAAAACCCGCAGTCCTACCATTAGACGATCCCCCAATAAATACTCTGAAACACTAGGTATAATAACATAAAGAACATGTATATTTAATTAAATATCATTCTCTATGTATTTATGATACATTTATTCTATTGAGCATATGGATGATAATCTAAACCAAAACATATTCATTAAACCGGCTGTTTATACCGCATCAGTCTTTTCTAAGAATAATGTTAGCTCCAAAGTTACAAAATTAATGCTCAATATAAACTCAAATAGTTTTAACTTTATTCCGGGACAATATATAAATCTTCAAGTTAATTCTGAAAGATATAGACCATACTCCATATCTTCAGGAAAAAGATACTTGCCTACCCTATCCCTTCTTGTAGAAACGGGGCACGAGGGATTGGGATCAAACTATGTTAATAGTTTAAAACCAAATGACCTAGTTACATTTATAGGACCTGCAGGTAAATTACTATTAAAATCATATTTAAAACCAAATATACAGTTCTTTGCTACAGGTACGGGTATAGCTCCATTCATATCTATACTTGACAATCTCTGTGAGAAACACATAACAAACAATATATTTCTTCATTTCGGAATAAGAAAAGAAGAAGATATTATGCTTCTTCCGGAACTGGAAGATATTAAATCTAATCTTCCTAACTTCAGATATAAGATATATTTCTCTAAACCTAAAAACCCCGAACTTCAACCTCAAAGAGTTACATCTGCTTTACCGGGACTTGCAGTTGAAGACACAGATTTTTATCTGTGCGGACATCCTGCAATGGTTAAAGAAGTAGGAGAAACACTTTTATCCTACGGCGTATTGGAAAAAGATATAGTTACAGAGATATTTTCCCGTCCGGAAGAATATTAAATATATCTATTTCTCTAAAGCAAACTCACATAACTTTAATACCACTTGGCCATAACTTAATCCTGCTTCCCTCGCTGATTTCATAAATGCACTATCAATAGCAAAATTAGGATTAGGATTAAAATCTATGAAGTAAAGATTATCTTTATCATCCTCCCTGATCTCAAATCTGACTATACCGTTACACTTAAGTACTAAAAATGCTTTAATACATTCCTCCTCTATTCTCTTTTTTTTAGATCTATTAAGATTATCAGCAATATCACTATATACACCCTTGTAATCAGGGTCATTCTTATCCCACTTTGATTTATATGTCATGATCTTATATTTTTCATCTTTTCTTGAATCAAATTTAATATCCATAATAGGCAGTACAGTTGGATTCCTATTACCCCATACAGATATAGAATATTCAATACCATGAATAAACTGCTCAGCTATGTATTTATTAGAATCAACGTTGCTAATATAGCTATCTAAATCCGATTTATTTTCTAATATTGATTTTTTAGTAATTCCAAAACTCCCGTGTTCGTATCGTGCCTTAACAATTACAGGAAAAATAATATTCTTATCATCTAGACTATATTCATTGGGAACACCTATACCGTTATCTCTCAGTATTTTGTTTACTAATTTTCTATCTAAAGATAATTTTAAGTTTTCTGTCTTAGCACCCGAATATATCCAACTATTTTTATCTAAATATTCTGTAATTAATGCTCCGCTATTCTCTTTTCCATAGATTTCTTCAGCCCAGTTAAATATTATTATCTTTTTTCTGTCATATTTTTGGAGTTCTTTATCTAATTCATCTAATGTTTTGAATTCAAAGAATGTAAATTTAATACCATATCTTTTCAATGCTTGTTCAACATCATCCAGAAATATTTTTTCCTTTTCTATATCCTCTTTATCATACCCTTCATCCACATAGTCGGAAATCATCAAAATATCCCTTCCTTGAAGATCTGAGGTATAATCCAACATACTTAAATTATATACCCTGCCCAGGAAACCCAAATATTATGAAAATAACTTATAGAAAAGCATATAAACGCGACTTGGACTCCTTGTTTGAACTGGCCGTTCAATTTACTGAATTTAACGCCAAAAAGTCGGGAAAAAGAAGGAAATTCTTCTTTAACGGCTGGAAAAAGCATTTTAAGAAGCAGATACAATCAGATCTATCAAATACAAATGTTTCTTACTTCATAGCATTTGATGAAGAATTAAATACTGCTATAGGTTATATATTATCGAGGAAGTGTAAAGATCTATTTTACTACTGCGTAGATGAATTATTTGTTCTTCCCAAGTATAGGAAACAGTCCGTAGGTAAAAAGCTTATACGTATGGTTTTAAGAAAAGGTAAATCCTATGGATTACCCATAAGAGTTGAGGTGTTTACATGGAATGAAAGAGCTAAAACATTCTATCAAAATATGGGTTTTGCCGAAGATTCTATTGTTTATGAATATAGTAGAAAGAAATAACTAATACACTAATTGTGATATAAAGTATTATTCACTAACCTTTTTAATATATCAGTAAATGGAACACCATATTGTTCCTGTATGATTAATCCCATGGAAGTATACAGTTCTTTAGGACCAAAAGAGGGATTTGCGTTAGCATCAATAAAAAAATATCTTCCTGACTGATCCATCCTAATATCAAATTTACCGTAATCCGCCATTCTTGTAACATCAAATGCTTTTCTGGTTAAATCCTTCAGCATCTGGTCATCATATTTTTGATAAATATACGGCCATGTACTCTGATCATTTGAATACTCCCCCCATTGATCCTGGAATGTAGCAAATACATATTTATCATCGGGTTTATTAAACACTTTCTCAGCCGTATATATTTTTGTATTCAATCCTTCTAATAAATATGAAACTATTTCTCTCCCCACTATAAACTCTTCTACCAATACTGCCTGGTCATATGTATTTATCAGATATTTAATTCTTTCTCTTAAATCTTTTTCATTTTCTGAAACTGCATTCTGATTTATTTCCACTGCTCCGTGTATTTCATTTAACTTAGAAATAAGAGGGAATCTAAGGTTAGGATCTAAGATATCATTTGGTGTAGAAAATAGTTGAAAGTTAGGAACAGGAACTCCTACCTGGGAAAATAATTTTTTTACCAGGAATTTATTATAAGTTAATGCTAATCCTAACAAGCCGGCACCTGTATATGGTACATCAAGCATGTCCAATAAACCCGGTATTGTTGACGATAGATATTCATTACCTTTTACTGAATCAACCAGATTAAATACCATTGCAGGATTGTCTCTTCTTAAGTTCTCAACAAGAGATTCATTTCCGGGATAAAGCAATGGAGTTGCTCCTAATTTAGCTAAATGCTGCCCAATAATTTCAGCATCAGTGTAAGCATCTTTTTCAGTAATATATTGTTCTTCGGTAGGAAAATATTCTCTTCTTACATCGGAATATATAATACCTATCTTAAGTCCTTCAATGGTTCTCGTTTCTGATGTGTAATCAATCCCATTTCCATTATTCGAATGTCCGTTTGTACTATGTCCGTTTCCGTTTGTACTATGTCCATTAGTATTATCATTTATATTACTACTATTGTTATTATATTCGTTTTGATTTTTATTATTTGTGTCGTTTTTATCTAATATCATGTCATTTAATATAAAATCACATCACAAACAACAATTCAATACCTTTTTTTAATTATTAAAATATTTATATTTAGAAATTATTTATTAAACAATAATAATATTTATGGTGGGCGGTAATGGATTCGAACCAATGACCTTTCGGATGTAAACCGAATGCTCTAACCAGCTGAGCTAACCGCCCAAGAAATATTCTGGTGGGAAGAGTGGGAGTCGGACCCACATAGCCGGTTTTTCAGACCGGTGCCGTGACCACCTTGGCTATCTTCCCAAGTGATTAAGAATTGAAAGTACATGAGTATTTTAACTTACTTTAGATCATTTTTCTATTCATAAACTAATTACTGTTAAATTTTGAATATTATACTATAGGGTGTATTATACAGGGATCTTAGAAAAAGGAGGGCGTAATGGGAAAGTCAGTGGGTTGCTGGCTAGTTGTGTTTTTTGTAATAATATTTACCTTTGGTTTTCTTGTTCTCCCCTATATGCCAGGTACCAACGCAGAAAAAGAGAGCCAAGAATACTTGGTTAACCCTTTTTGGGAGAAAGGAAAAGGAGATTCTTTTCCTGTAGATCTTGGTATGCTTTGGCCGGGTACGCAGGGTTACTGTGTTACCGAAGAGGATACAAAGGGTAATAAACTTTGTGTTCTGTTTATTGAACCACCTCCGGGTTATTCCTTTCTAGAAAGTGGAAGGAAGGAAAGTGACGGAGATTTGTACATCATTTGGGGAGAAGGGGAAAATCGTATGCAGTGGGAATTTAAAAATACGATAACATTTATAATGAACGGATTTGAATACAAACTCATTTCTGTTCATAGTACCGTAATCCCCGAGTGAATTTTAATGCCTGTAACAATGAAAATAGTTACAGGCATTTTTTATGGGACACTGAAGCTTCTTGTTTACAATTGATGTAACAAAAAGAATAACCCACTATATTTATAACAGAATTGATTAACTACTTTGGTATATATTACTCAAAAGATTTTAAGGGCACTTTAGCATTTGGAGCACCAGTCGAGTCTGGAAACCCCAAACAAAGTATACTCTCTAGGCTATAAATGAGACAAACGAGACAGTATAAAA
>Ga0116174_10000255_pt1 | contig 55197 bp, 46 predicted proteins | sample AD_UKC087_MetaG_FD_89801 | JGI IMG/M metagenome (GOLD analysis project Ga0116174, IMG submission 89801) | Active sludge microbial communities of municipal wastewater-treating anaerobic digesters from USA - AD_UKC087_MetaG | ecosystem: Engineered > Bioreactor > Anaerobic > Digestate | place: USA...
CACTCCTTGTTCCTCCTGTACACAAGCTCTTTCTCTTATTATACAGGATTTTTATTATTAGTGGCTCACTTTTTTATTATCATTTGTGCCATATCTGGCTCAGTTTTATTTTAGCATACATACATTTATGCTTAATGTGTTGACAGTGTGATAGAATTGTGATATACTTTTAAACGTAATATTTTAGCAATTATAACCGCTGATGATCAATTCCTATAACATTTGTAAAGCTGTCGCTGCAAGGAGAACGCATATGAAAAAAATACTGTTTTATATTGCAGTTTTTGCTGCTTATCTGATAATGGGCTATGTTACACTGAGGTATATCTATTTCGGTATTCTCGGGAATAATGCCCATTTTTTCGGCTCTCCCACCAAGGAGGAAAAGAGAAAGAGCTATCTCTGGCTGTTGGGACCTGTTGCCGTTATGATAGCTGTTCAGGGCGTTGTGCTCCTGCTTGGCAGGAAATGCTTTGACACATGGGGATGGAAGGAAAGGCTCATTACCATAGCCGCAGCAGTGCTGGGGGCAGTGCTGTCCGTTCCGGTGTTATCGGTTTTCTGATCCTGAGGATCTGAAAATAAATTATTTTATTTACGAAGGGAAATGATATGATGATGAAGAACTGTCTCAGACTTCTGTCCACAGCCGCAGCAGGTATCATAGCTTTTACTATGCTTCCTAAGCTTCCCGACAAAGTGGCAGACGCAGCAGGAAACGATCGTTATACTGTACTCGTGCTGGATGCATCGGGCAGTATGTGGGGAACTCCCGCTGCAAAGCAGAGAGGCCGCTCAGAAATTCTGCTCTGATATCCTCTCCGCAGAAGGCACAAACTATGTAGCACTTGTAGAACTTGACACAAGAGCATCGGTAAAATGCAATTTTACCACAGATATCGATGAGATATCAGAGAAGATCTCAAAGGTAGGCGAATACGGCGGAACCAACTACGGCTCTGCACTTGAGACCGCAGGCTCTCTCCTTGAGAGCATAGATCCCTCAAATACCAGAAACATCGTATTCTGCTCAGACGGACTTCCCGAGGCGGGTGACAGATCTGAAACAGGTCCCTATACCGCTGCTGACGACACCTTCTATAAGTATGCCAACGCTGCTTATTCGGTAGCAGCAGATATGAAGGATGACTACAACATCTACACCCTGGGCTTCTTCCACAGCCTTAGCGGAAAGAGACTTGATTTCGGCAGAAAGGTCATGAAAGACCTTGCAAGCAGCTCTTCAAATTACTATGACGTTACAGATCCTGATCAGCTCCTCTTTACATTCGGAGATGTGGCTCAGAACGTGCTCACCGAAAAGGATCCTATCATTCTTATCCCCGGCATCATGGGCAGCAGACTCTATCTCGACGAGGATTGCAGCGACAGCCAGTGCGCATGGCCGCCCAACGAGGGATCAAAGCTCCAGCTCAGTCTTGAAAGCAACCTCAAGAACAGCAGGACATTATATGTAAAGAAGCCCGTAAACCTCAACGGAGAAGACGTTACTCCCGATTACGGCTCACAGAACTGCATGAAGGCGCTGGCTGAGAGCGTATGTGCCGAGTTCCCTGACCGTGAGGTATACATCTTCAGCTATGACTGGAGAAAGAGCAACACCGAAAGCGCTGAAAAGCTCAAGACCTTTATCGACGGTCTGGGCTGCAAGAAGGTCGATATCGTAGCTCACTCAATGGGCGGACTTGTTACTTCAAAGTACTTCAAGGAGCATGAGAGCGACGGTAAGATCGACAAGATCGTCACCTGCGGAACTCCCTATGAGGGCGCTCCTCACCTTGTAGAGGCAGTAGTCAACTGGGATATCACAGGCGACGGCTATGACTATGTTCTCGGCCTTTTCGGACTTACAAAGAGCCTGAAGAAGTCCTTCAGCGGCGTTGCCGAGCTGACACCCACAAAGAACTATGTAGGCGTTTGCCCCATGTGGCAGGACGACAAGTCCATCTGGACAAGCAAGGATCACGAGCAGTCCTATGCTGAGTATGAGAGAAAGCTCAGAGGCCTCTTCGGTGATACCATGTTTGAGAACTCAGTAGCCTTCCAGGAGTCACTCCACGGAAGCGGCTCCGATTACAATGTGCTCCTTGGCTATGACAATGCTTATTTCGTAATGGGTACAAACCACAAGACCCTGAAGTCATTCAAGTTCGATTACTATTACAATGATATAGACAGAGATACATACAAGAGCAAGTACAGCGATATCTTCTATACTACCAAGGGCGACGGAACTGTTCCTTATCTCTCTGCTTCCATCACAGATCAGGTAGAGAGCCTTGACAATGGAAGATGGAAGTCTGTAGACGCAAGCCACGGCGACACCATAAAGGTATCTGACTCACTTGAGTGGATCAACGATATCCTCGATGACGAGACACCTGAGGTAAAGCCCGCTCCTCAGATGAGCCACCCATATATGGTAATCAGGATCGCCTGCCCCGTTGACGTAGAGATCTCTGACGGAAACGGCGCACTCAGCTCTGTAAAGGGCTCAGAGTCCATGAGAGCTTCATTCGGACGTCTTGACCTCATAGGCGAGGACAATGACATCAAGATGATCTGTATGGACGAGGATACAGACCTTGACGTGAACCTTACAGGTACAGGCACAGGTACTATGAACTATACTGTACGTCACTACACCGCAAATGATGAGCTCATCGACGAGCGTACATTCGAGAACGTGCCCATCACAGACAAGACAGTCATCAAGACAAAGGCAAGCAACGAGGAGACAACTGTTCTCAGCGTTGACAAGGACGGCGACGGAAACGAGGACGAGACATGGACAGCCAAGAAGAACGAGGACGTAACAGTTCCCGATTCTGAAAGAGTTCCCATGACAGGCATAAACGCTTCCATCGACGCAGCAGAGCTTACAGTTGACGGCACAGCTGCCATCACAGTTACAAAGGATCCCGAGAGCTCCACTGACAACATGACAGTTACATTCTCAAGCAGCGACGAGAGCGTTGCAACAGTTGACGCAAACGGCGCAGTCAAGGCAGTGGGAGCAGGCACAGCAACTATCACAGTTACAAGCTCCAACGGCTTTACAAAGGAAGTTTCCGTTACAGTAAAGGCAGCAGAGACCACAACTACAACAACTACAACTACCACTACCACCACCACAACTACTACCACAGCAAAGACAACTGCAAAGGCTTCCAACTCACCCAAGACAGGCGACACAACACCTGTAGCTGCATATGTATTCGCTGCATTTGCACTGGGCTGCACAGCAATACTTGCAAAGCGCTCAAAGAAAGAGGACTGAGCGTAATATAAAAGCCCCCTTACAGGGAGCTGATACATAATAATATGAGCCATAGCAGCTCCCATCATGGGGAAGGGAGCGGTTATGGCTCTTTTTTTATATCGAAACGTATTCCGGGTCGGTATTCAGGGCTGTCAGGTACTCATCTATACGCGGACGTGAGACCTTGTCGCCTATGACAATGAGCACGGGCTGCCCCTCCGCCACGGGAGCGGTCTCGGTCTTTTCACGGGTGGCATTTATCTTAAGCCAGCCGCCATCTATGGGAAGTGAGCCCTTTATGCGGAATATCCTTCCGCAGCTCTCATCGGCAAAGATGCTGCTGATGAGCTCCTCTATGCTGTCCTTGGGGATTGCTATGTGCATGAAGTAATGGACGGAGCTCTCTATGTCCTCGGGGCTGAATTTTTTCACATAGCTTGAGCCGCGGTAGCCTGCACGGCTGAACATACGGAAGTCCTCGGCGGTGAAGCTGTCCCAGTTCTTAGCTATGAGGTCGCGCTCCGTAAATCTGCGGTCGCAGCGAATATCCTCAAGGGAGCGGTTCACATGGGCGAGTATCCGCTGAGAGACCTGTTCGGGCGTTTCATTTTTAATGCGGTTCAGCTTGCTCAGCACCAGCTTTCCGCAGCAGGCAGCCTCAGAGCCCAGCAGGTACTCCATCTGGGGCGAGAGCTGCTCCTCCATTTCTGCGTCCACAACAGTGAGGACGCTTCCTATCTCGAACCATCTGTCCAGAGGGGAATCATGGAGGATATCGAAAAATTCGTCCATATCAAAAATGCCCGAGGGCTCAACTATAACGCGGTCAATGTGCTGCATACCAAGGGATATGAGCTGAGTTTTGAAGCGGCGCCTGTGGCAGTCCGCATCGCAGCCCCCCCCGCAATCATTTCCAGCTGGCAGCTGTCGCATCTGAGCTCCTGCAATATCATCATATCTATGTTGACAGCGCCGAAATCGTTTTCCAGAATGGCTATTTTCTGCCCGCTGTCAATGAGGTGACGGGCATACTTCATAAGGAAGGTAGTCTTCCCCGAGCCGAGAATACCCGTAATAAGGTCTATCTTTGTCATGGCTTGCGCCTCCTTTGAAATAAGTATATCACAGGGCGGCGGTGAAGTCAAACACAGTTAGCCGCAGTACATACTCCGCATACTTGACATATAACACAAACCGTGTTATACTTTATGCAAAATATGCCGATAATACCGGCGGACGAAAAAAGAAAGGACGTAATACCTTGAGAGTAGCAGTAACCTATGAAAACGGACAGATTTTCCAGCACTTCGGACATTGTGCGCAGTTTGCACTTTACGATATTGAAAACGGAGAGATAGCTTCCCGTCAGGTGGTCGACACCAACGGAGCAGGCCACGGCGCCCTTGCAGGCTTTCTTAAAAATGCAGGTGCAGATGTACTTATATGCGGCGGCATAGGCGGCGGAGCACAGATGGCTCTGGCTGAGGCAGGCATAAAGCTCTATGCTGGCAATACAGGCAGCGCTGATGCAGCTGTAAAAATGCTTATCAGCGGAAGCCTTTTGCAGATAACCAATGCCACCTGTGACCACCACGGTCACGGTGAGGGCCATTCCTGCGGCAGCCACAGCTGCGGCGAGCAATGAGGTGAAGTATGGACAGAGCTGAAAGAGCGGTAGAGCTGAAGCACAGCGGAAACAACTGCTGTCAGGCGGTGCTTCTTGCCTTTGCAGATGAGCTTGGCGGAGATGAGGCTGAGCTGAGAGCCATGGGAGCAGCATTCGGCTGCGGAATGGGTACCTTTGAAGCCACCTGCGGTGCTCTCTGCGGAGCTCAGATGATACTGGGACTGAAAAGATTCAGCGGCAGGTCTGTGCTGGCTGACGCAAAGGTGCTCTACGGCACCTTCAGAGCAATGTGCGGCAGTACGGAATGCGGAGAGCTCAAGGGTATAAAGACGGGAAAGATGCTGTGCAGCTGCGATGACTGTGTACGCTGCGCTGCAAAGCTTGCCGGAAAGCTTATATGAACAGTGAGCCGTCGGAGTATTTTTGCCGTCGGCTCTGACTTTTTTAAAATTATTTTTTCTCAGCGCACAATTATCATTTTCTCAGGTGTGTTATAGGTGAAAGGGGGCACAGCAATGAATAATGACAGTACTGCATTATACGCTTTCAGAAAATACGGAAATACTGTCCTGCGCGCAGCCTTTGCCATAAGCGGCAGCTATGCCGAGGCAGAGGATATAGTTCAGGACGTGTTCCTTTCATTACATACAAAACCACGCTCATTCAACGATGACGAACACCTTAAAGCCTGGCTTCTCAGAGTGACTATAAACAAGTGCAAGAACCTGCGCAGGAGCTTCCGCTTCAGCAGGACCTGTTCACTGGACGAGCTGGAGCACTCCAAGGCTATCTGTGAGATAAGCACCGAGGGCAGAGAGCTCCGCGAGGAGATAGCTGCGCTTCCAAAAAAGTATGCCGAGGTCATATTCCTTCATTACTACGAGGGATACAGTATAAAGGAGATCGCCGATATACTGGAGAAGAATGAGAACACGGTGGGCTCGCTTCTGAGAAGGGGACGAGAAAAGCTCAGGACGGAGCTTGAAAGGGAGGATGGAATATGCAGGGAAAAGATTATAAAGACGCTCTGAATGAGCTGCGGCTGGGAAGCTCGTTCTGCGAGGAGATGGAAAAAAAGCTGTCAGGGGAAATAGCAGAGGCAGATGAATATACAGACGAAGTGACTCACGTTGACGTCGTTCCCGAAAGGAGACACAAGGGGCTTGCCATAGCTGCGGCAGCTGTACTGCTCATAGGCGGCGGAGGCGGCGGACTGCTATATCATAACAGGGAGTCATTCCTCGGTACGCCATCCAACGAGGACAGCACCTATTACGATGATAAGACCTTTGCCTTCCCCTTTGGTTCGGCAGACCTTCACGGAATGGTATTCAATTACAGCCTCGGCAACTTTATGAGCCATGGCAACTTTATGAGCCATATCCCCTCAGTAGTCACCACAGAGGATGTGGCTGAGGAGCTTATCTCGCTTTTTTCCATAACAGATTTTGAAAAGCTGGATACTGTCGATCCGTTCGCAGAAGGCTCTGGAGAGATCATTGACTTCCACAATGATTATTATTATGCCTCTTTCCATGATAACGGGATAGTCGAGGTCACATTCATACAGGACGATGTATACAGTGAGTTCTACAGGGTCCCTGATGATACCTTCGTAAAGATGAGAAACATCATCTTCGGCAGTGAAGGTCTGACGACGCTGGATAAGTTCGGCATAAAAGCCGATCTCTCAGGCGCACAGCTCCACATAGAAAACTACGACGGTCCTCTTACGAGCAGTGAAGCTATCTCTCTGGCGTCATACATAAACTATGTACAGTGGAACCCAAGGGATACAGACGAGCTGAAGGACAGCAGCGATACCATGACCCTTGATCTTGAGTCTGAGGGCAGAAAATACGAAATTATAATAGGTGACAACGGCAGAGCTTCCGTTGATGCTGACGGCACTGTGTCATATTACAGCTTTGCAGCAGTTGAATATGAGAATATGAAGAGCATTGTCGATAAGGGTGTTCAGTGTCCTTGTCCTATAGAATACAGCGAGGACGAGTTATGGATGGTGACAGCACATAGTATGGAACGTGTGGGCGGTTCAGTTTATGGCTCGCTGTCCAGGGGTGCTATCCTTTCCGAGGATGAAAAGAAAGAGCTGTTTGCGGCCCTTGAGGGTGTTGAATGGAAAAAGATGAACAATTCAAACCAGATTGGATATTTCACCTATGATGGGATTATCATACAGATCGGTGACAGTTGTCTGCATCTGTGGCCTGACGGAAACTGCATATTAGAAGTTTCTTCTCACGCTGAAGCGAAATTTTACCGCATTGAAAAAGATGACTATGAAGCTGTCAGAGCGATAGTCACAAAGAGGTGTACGGAATTCAAGGATGATGACGAGCTGGCAGATTATCTCATCGACCTTATACTCTACGAAGACAACAGCGATAAGTTCTTTATGATGAAACCATCGGGTCAGGAAGCTATGTTACAGTATTATACCTTTGAAACCGGTGAGAAGGAACTGAAACAGCTGCTGAAGGATATTGAGTGGACCGTTGATACCTCAGGCGTAAGCTACTCAAGCACGATCTATCCTGTATTCAAGAACATGATGACGGGACAGATCTATATTACGACTGACGGAATAATGGTCATTAATTCTTATGATCTGTGCTTCAGATCAAAGGGCAGTGAAAAGCTCATCGCACATCTGAAGGAACTGAAAAAGAGCGCGGCTGAAAAAGAAAAAGCAGAAATGGAAGAAAAAACAGATAAAGCAGAAAACTCAGAAATCTCAGAAGACGACGGTAAGTAATATCACCCACGGCAGCCCTTATACCGCTGTCATGCCGCTGACGTCGGCGGCTTGATATAATAAACGCCTCCGCAGGACTACGGTCGGTCCTGCGGAGGCGTTTCATATTTTCATATTATCTTATCTTTGAACCTACGGGAATGCTGTCATCAACGAAGATCACCTTTACTCCGTCGGGAGTATCTGCGGCGCATATCATTCCGTTGCTGTCAACACCTCTCAGCTTTACGGGCTTGAGGTTAGCGATGAGCTGTATCTTCTTGCCGATGAGGTCCTCGGGAGCGTAATACTGCGCGATTCCCGATACCACCTGACGTCCGCCCATGCCGTCGTCAAGCTGTAAGCACAGGAGCTTGTCGGACTTCTTTACCTTTTCGCAGGCAGTTACCTTTGCAACTCTTATCTCTACCTTGGCAAAGTCGTCAATGGTTATCTCGGGCTTCAGCTCTATCTTCTCAGGCTCGGCAGCTGCCTCGCCCTTTTCCTCTGAGGAGAGCTTTGCCTGAGCCTCAGCCATGTTCTTTGCAAGAATGGCGTTGAGCTCCTCTATCTCCTTGTCAACGTCTATTCTGGGGAAGAGTATCTCGCCCTTGTGAACGGTAACGTTCTCGGGAAGAACACCGAATACACCCAGCTTTTCGTACTCCACATCAGCTGCGGAAGCGCCTATCTGCTCCCAAACCTTAGGCATAACAGTGGGCATGAAGGGTGCAAGGAGTGCAGATGTTACGCGGATAGCTTCAAGAAGATTATAGAGCACCGATGCCAGACGAGCCTTCTTTGTGTCGTCCTTGCCCAGCTTCCAGGGCTCGGTCTCGTCGATGTACTTGTTAGCGCGGTCAACTACCTTGAATATCTCCTCAAGAGCCTGCTTCAGCTTTGTCTCGTCGATGTACTTGTCCACCTCGGGGAGGAGACCTGTTACAACAGCCCTGAACTCCTCGTCAAGGGCATCGCCCTCACGCTCTGAGGGGATAGTGCCGCCGAAATATTTGTCAACCATGGCAACTGTACGTGAAACAAGGTTTCCGAAGCCGTTGGCAAGGTCGGAGTTTATGCGGTTTATCATTATCTCGTTTGAGAATAAGCTGTCTGCTCCAAGAGCCATCTCACGGAGGATATGGTATCTTATGGAGTCCTGACCGTATCTCTCACCGAGAACGAATGGGTCTACAACATTGCCCAGTGATTTTGACATCTTCTCACTCTCACCGTTCTTGCCTGCCATGGTTATCCAGCCGTGAACAGCAAGGTGCTTGGGCAGGGGCAGGTCAAGTGCCATGAGCATTGCAGGCCAGATGATAGCGTGGAAACGCATGATATCCTTTGCTACCATGTGAACATCGGCAGGCCAGTACTTCTCATAGTCATTGTGTGCGGAGTTCTCATAGCCGAGAGCTGTGATATAGTTTGAAAGAGCGTCTATCCATACATATACAACGTGCTTGTCGTCAAAGGATACGGGCACGCCCCACTTGAAAGTCGTTCTTGAAACGCAGAGGTCCTCCAGACCGGGCTTGATGAAGTTGTTTACAAGTTCAACGGCTCTTGTCTTGGGACGGAGATAATCTGTCTCAAGAAGAAGCTTCTCGATGCGCTCTGCAAAGGGAGACATCTTGAAGAAGTAAGCTTCCTCCTTAGCGTACTTTACGGGTCTGTGACATTCGGGACAGCAGCCGTTCTCGTCCAGCTGAGAATCAGTCCAGAAGCTCTCGCAGGGAGTACAGTACTTGCCGGAGTATTCGCCCTTGTAGATATAGCCCTTGTCGTAGAGAGCCTTGAATATCTTCTGAACGGCTTCCACATGGTAGTCGTCGGTAGTTCTGATATATCTGTCGTAGGAGATGTTCATATATTTCCACAGGCTCTTGAACCTGTCAACGATAACGTCAACGTACTCCTTGGGAGTCACGCCCTGCTCGGCAGCCTTCTGCTCTATTTTCAGACCGTGCTCGTCAGTACCTGTGAGGAACATTACGTCATAGCCCTGCATTCGCTTATAACGGGCGATAGAATCGCAGGCAACTGTTGTATAGCAGTGGCCTATATGGGGATTGCCCGATGGGTAATAGATAGGCGTAGTGATGTAAAAGGGTCTTTTTGACATAAAAATCGCTCCAATCTGAGTGTAAGAATTCCCGTTTCCGAATGAAAGAAAAGGGTTATCTATTATTATAGCACAGAATATTGAAAAATGCAAGGTGCGCGGCGAAATCGGCGTGCAGGTGTTTCTACGGAATATATCACAGGCTGAAATTAACGTAATTCTGTGAATTAAATCCATATTCCGTTGACATTGGCGATTTTTTATTATATAATGAAGTTACATTAAATCTATGGACGTTAAAGGAGGCATAGTCATTATGAACATAAAGAGAATATTAACAGGGGTTTTGGCGGGTGCTTTCCTGACAACCATGACCGCTTTCACGGCAGCAGCTGCTTCTGAGACAGACGGCATAAAGCTGGGCGACCCTACAGGCGACGGAAAGATAAACGCAGTAGACGCCTCAAACATACTCAGCCTGTATGCAGATGTATCCGTGGGTGCAGCAGAGCTCAATGATGAGCTTATCAGTATCTGTGACGTCAACAAGGACGGCAGCATTAATGCCGTGGACGCTTCGCTGGTGCTTTCATATTACGCAGCTCTCGTAACTGACGAGACTGATCAGGAGCTGGAGGATTTCATCTCCTCACTTATCACAGATGTTACTGATTATTTCGGCATTGATCCCGATAAGTGGTCGACAGAACCAATAGAACTGTCTGATAATCCATGGGGATTGAAAATTGATCCGGAAACCGGCGAGCTGAGCGGGGAAATTGATAATTGGTATCTCTGGGATACTGATTCCGAACTCACAGAAGAAGATCTTGAAGCAATTGATCCCTGGGATCCATGGAATCCATGGAATCCGTGGAATCCGTGGAATCCCTATAACGATCCTGATTCTGTGCTCCCGGAAGATGGAATAAATCCCTGGGAGCCCTGGAAAGTTGACTGGAATATCTATGATACAGTAGATGAACAGGCGGAAGCCATTGTTCAGGGAGAGGAATAAGCTTCAGTACATCATAATATTGCAAAAACGAATAAAAACACAAAAAAAGCCCGCTTATGCGGGCTTTTCGCGGCTTAATGACAGCAGCTGCGCTAAATCGGGAAATAACACCGATATGTAATCTAATGTCATTATTTTTTTACTTGACATATTTTACCGTATGACTTATAATTAATGTAAACTCAATAACCGCCTTTAGGCGGTTATTGCCCCGAACTGAGTTCGGGGAGCGCAAATCCTTTATAATTTGAGGAATTTGCGCATTACATTTCTTTATGTTATGCTCATTTTGCCCTAATGGGCAAAACAAAGTGCAAGAAAAAACAGGATTATTTTTCCTTGCACTTTGATAACAAAAAATTGGCTTTTAAAAGCTATATAAAGCCAATTTTTTGTTATTGAGCAGACATTAATTATTACAGCATAAGCCCCAATACTACTACAGGAGGGATTTCATGAAATGCTATAAATGCGGAAGCGAACTGCCCGATGACGCACAGTTCTGTACTGAATGCGGCGCCTCGCTGAATAATGAGGAAGCTCACAGCGTTCATATCGATGACGAGCCCACCTCTATACTGCCCCACCTTGAAGAAGTCATCGCCGATAACGAGGAGGCTCTCAGCCTTACTCAGGAGCAGGCTCAGCTTCTTGAGGATGAGCCCACCGAGATACTCAGCACAGCTGATACGGTGGTAATACCCGAGGCTGAACCCATACCGCCTGCGGAGAATATTTTTGACAAGCCCGCGAGCTTTCCAAAGCAGGAGGAGGCTCCAGAGCCGCCTGTGAACGGTGCTCCCGACAGTCTCAATGATAACAGTGACACCATGAAGATACCCATTCAGAACGAGCCCTACAGCTCCTACAACGTACACGCCAACCAGTTTGCGGGAAATGAAAGCAGCCCCCGGAACGGCAGCTTTCCTCCTCCGCCTGTGTATTCAGCACAGCAGCAGGCTCCCGTACAGCCCGCGCCTATGCCACAGTCGGCTCCCATGCCTCAGTCAGCGCCTGCACCAATGCCTGCACAGACTGAGTCAAAGCCCAAGGCAAAGGCAAAGGTAGGCGGCGGACGGGTATTCGGTGCCTCACTGGTGACCATATTCACTATAATATTCCTGCTGCTCCTCAGCTTCCTCACCGCAGTAAAGGTGGGAGCAAACGGCAGCATCATCAGACGCAGAGCCGAGAAGCTGGACGCCGATACTACTCTCACAGCACATTTTGACGGCAAGGAGATGTCAAAGACTCTCTATGATTCTCTGGGCTTCAGGACAGCAACAAAGGGAGCTGCCGATGAAGCGGGCTTCAAGAGATATATGCTGGATACTGATTTTCGTCAGTATGCAGGCGAAGTCGCAGAGGGCTATCTTGACTACATAGTTGACGGCGAGGGCGGTGACCCGTCCATAACTGCCGAGGACTTCGTTAATGACTTTATCAGAGGAAACAAGGACGCTGCCAAAAAGGAGTTCGACTATGAGCTTACAGAAGAGAATTATGACCTCCTCCAGAAAAATCTGGAAAAGGACAAGTTCTCTGACACCATGAGTGTTAAGGAGTGGAGCAGGAAGCTTGGCTTTGACGTGAACAATGTAAGCTACGCGACCTCATTCATCACTATCGGTATCCTCGGTGCGCTCTTCCTGCTGTTCCTCATCTGGATAGCCGCCATCGTGAGAAGACGTGCAAGATTTGTCACAGGCTTCTACGGTACCATATTCACCTTTGTCGGACTTATCGTGTTCCTGGCGGGACTTATCGTTATCGTAGGCTCAGCAATAGGCTTCACCTTCACACATAACGTGTGCTTCTACCTGACAGAGAGTCTGCTGCTGCCCTTCTCGGTAATGCTTATCGCAATAGGCGCAGCGGAGCTTATAATAGGCTTCTGCTTCAGAAAGACCAAAAAGGGACTGAAGAAGAAGGAGAGAAAGGCTGCCGCAGCAATGGCATCAGCACAGTAAGACAGAGTAATATTTATCGGGCACTTCTGCCTGTTCCGGGCGGAAGTGTCTTTTTTTATCCCCCGGCGCACCGAGGCACGGGATAAGCCGAAAACTCCGCAAGTATTGAATTGACACGGGAGCGCTTATAGGGTAAAATAAAAATACAGAAATATATCCTGTGAAAGGAATGATACTGATGAGAATAGTGAAAAAAATATCGGCGCTGGCAGCTGCGGCGGTCACGGCACTCTCTGCGGTGCCATGTACCTTCACGGCAGACGCTGCGGCGACTCCCTACAAGGCGGACTATGAGGAGACCGACAACAACTGGGCAAAGGTGCTGCAGTACACTCTCCACTTCTATGATGCAAATATGTGCGGCACTGACGTCACAGGCAAGAGCAGGTTCAGCTGGAGGAGCAACTGCCATGTCTATGACTCAAAGGTGCCCATGCACCCCATAGATGATAACCACACAGGTGTGAATATGTCTGAGAGCTTCATGGAGAAGTACAAGGATATACTGGACCCGGACGGTGACGGATATATCGACGTTTCAGGCGGCTTCCACGATGCGGGCGACCACGTTAAGTTCGGACTTCCCGAGGCTTATGCCGCTTCTGTTGTGTCCTGGGGCTACTATGAATTCCGGCAGGCTTACGAGGAGACAGACCAGGCTGAGCACGTTGAGACCATATGCCGCCATTTCTGCGATTACTTCATGCGCAGTACCTTCCGCGACGATAAGGGCGATGTCATAGCCTTCTGCTATCAGGTGGGCGACGGCTCCGTAGACCACGAATACTGGCAGTCTCCGGAGATAGACGCAATGGGACGCCCTGCATTCTTCGCCACATCGTCCCTGCCCACTACCGACGATGTTTCGGAAAGTGCGGCGGCTCTGGCTATAAACTACCTTAATTTCAAGGAGACAGACCCTGAGTACGCAAAAAAGTGTCTGGACTACTCCAAGGCGCTCTTTGACTTTGCAAACAAGAACGAGAAGAAGGTGGGGGCAGGCGGTGACGGACCTGCCAGCTTCTATACCTCAAGCAAGTGGGAGGACGACTTCTGCTTCGCCGCAGGCTGGCTCTACCTCATAACCAAGGACCACGATTACCTTGAAGCCTGCGAGAAATATATCGACTATTATGCGCCTCCCGGATATGTTCTCTGCTGGAACGATATGTGGAACGGCGTGGGACTGGTATTCGGCAGGATACAGGACATCTACCCTGAGGTCTGCGCCGAGACCCGTGACGCAAGAGGCTATAACCAGTATGAGGTGCTGGACTTCTGGAAGATGCAGGCAAAGGCTCTCAATGAGGTAACATCAGGCAAGAAGGGCGAGATCTCTCCCGGAGGCTATCTCTACCTTGACAAGTGGGGAAGCGCAAGATACAACACTGCGGTGCAGTTCACGGCTCTGGTATACGATAAGTACAACAAGGGCAAGGACAAGTACAACGAGAAAAATCCCGACTACACCTTTACGGACTGGGCTATCGGTCAGATGGAATACATCATCGGCGACAACCCTCTGGGCAGGTGCTATATCGTTGGCTACGGCGAAAATGCAGTAAAGAACCCCCATCACCGTGCGGCTTCGGGACTTACAATGGCTGAGGATACCGCTCCTCAGAAGCACGTTCTATACGGCGCTCTGGCAGGCGGTCCCGACGCAAAGGACCAGCACGTTGACCTCACCAAGGACTGGATATACAACGAGGTAACCATCGACTACAACGCAGCAATCGTGGGCGCTGCAGCAGGTATGTATCTCGCTAAGAATGACGGCACCATGAAGCCCGAGGCAGACTTCCCGCCCGCAGAGAAGGCTGACGATACACAGCTCTTCTCGGGAGATGATTTCTATGTGGCAGGCTATTGCTCAGACGCTCCCGAAAAGACAGGTGCAGGCGTAACAAAGCTGACCTTCTTTGTGAAGACCGATTCCCTTGAGCCCCATGAGGATATCTCAATACGCTATTACTTCAGCATAGAGGAGTTCGACAAGAAGGAGATACCAGGCAGCTTCGTGCTCCAGAAGACCTATGATCAGGTGGAGACCGAGGTCACAGGCAAAGCGGCAGTGCTGTCACAGCCGAAGCAGTACAAGGACGACATCTACTACATCGAGATATCGTGGCCTGAGTACGCCATTGCCAACTCAAACAAGAAGTATCAGCTCATCATCGGAAATTATTACGGCGAGAACTGGGACTCCTCCAATGACTGGAGCAAGAAGGGCGTGATAGACCTTACCAAGGAGGGCGAGGACTATGACAACATCGTCAGCGGCGTAGAGTTTGCACAGCGCTGTGAGAACGTGTGTGTCTACGCTGACGGAAAGCTCGTCGGCGGCACTGAGCCCGACGGCACAAAGCCTCCGAAGGTGTACAAGGTGGCACAGCTGGTAAGACTGAGAAGGATGCTTCTCGGACTTGACCCCTTCGCCTCTGAGGAGGTGGCGATGCAGTTCGACTTCAACAGCGACGGAAATGTTGACGTCTATGACGAGGTGGAGCTGAGAAAGCTCCTGGTATCGCAGGCAAAGTAAACAGTAATTAAGAAAGGCTCCCCGAGGGGAGCCTTTTTGTATGTGCAATAATATTATTCAGTGATTACTTGTCAAATCTTGTGATCTGGTTGCTGATATACTTGAGGTGGAGAGCTACGTCACTGGTATCAACATCACCGTCATTGTCGATATCCATCTGGTACTTCTTAACTGTGTTGCCCCAGATGCTTAATACAGAGTTGTAACCATAAGAGCTGATACCAAACTGGTTTACAGCATACTCGAGGATAGAATAATCATATCCGTCGATGATAAGGTCTCCGTTAAGGTCGCCTACGAGGAAAGCAGCGCAGTCAAGATAGTCAGGATTGCAATTGTTTGAATAGTAGATGCTGTTGTATGACTGCCGTCCGTTTGCCTTGTATGCACGGCAGGTACCGAAGCTGTCAGCGTAATCAGCAGGATTCTCGGAATAAGCTGATACTGAGAGGAAAGGACCGCTGAGACGTGTCTTTGCAGTTACAGTGCCTCCACAGCTGTAATATGAATCGCCAGCGCTGCCGCCGCCTGCGATAGTTGCCTGATTACCGATAAGATTATAGAAAGGTACAGAATCGTGATACTTTCTTACTGCGAAAGAGAATTCAAATCTCTTTACGTTAGCTGAGCCGTCTGCCCAGTATACCTGTCTGAATGTATAGCGTGCATTAGCGCTTGCTGCTGCGTTTGCAGAGAGTGCGTTTGCCATAGGAGCAGCGCACATAGCTGCAGCGGAGATTGTTGCTGCGATCTTTTTGAAAATGTGTTTCATAGTTTTAATATCCTTTGTAAATTTATTATTGAGTAGTCGACCGCTCTGTTATTTATTATACAATTTTATGTGACAATAACGTGACGTTTTCGTGTGATATTCAAATGCGGGCATAGAAAAAAAACAGAGGACTTGCTGCTCATTTGCAGCGAAGGGTACATAGCACAATGCTTTTTTCTACTTGAGGTATAAAAAAGGCTCCGCGAGGGGAGCCTTTTTTCAGTCGCTGACGTCTGTATCCAGGGTAATGCTCACGTTGTAGTCTGGGTAAGCCTCCTGTGTTTCCGTGAGAATATGCTGATATATCTCATTGGCGTCGGGAGCCCCGAAGTCGATGATGATATCGAAGTGTATGGTCTTGTGCTCCTCGTCAAGGTAGAAGCCGTGTATCTGGAGCAGGTATTCATGGGACATGACGTTCCTGCGGATATCGCCGTATATCTGCGCAGCACGGTCATTCTTAGTGTTGACCGCATAGACGCTTATTCCCGTGAGGATAACGCTGTGCTCAGACAGCGCCTTCTCGGTTATGCGGTGCTCCAGCTTGTCGAGCTCAGCAACAGGCATGGTGTCGGGCACCTCTATATGCACGGAACCTATCATCAGGTCGGGGCCGTAGCTGTGGAGCAGCAGGTCATATGCGCCCTGCACCTCGGGGAAGGAGGTTACGGTCTGCTTTATCTCCCTGGAGAGGTCGCTGCTTATGCGCTTTCCGATGATGTTTGAAAGGGAGTCGCCCAGCATCTCAAGTCCGGACTTTATGATGACCAGTGAGATGACAGCACCCAGCCACGCCTCTGTTCTTATATTAAAGATGAGGAAGATAGCTGCTGCCACAAGGGTAGAGGCGGAGATCACCGAGTCCAGCAGGGCGTCCTTGCCCGAGGAGATCAGTGAGTCGGAGTTTACGCTCTCGCCTTTTTTCTTTACATACAGTCCCAGCAGTATCTTCACCAGCACAGCCGTTGCCACGATCACAAGGGCTGCCGCTGAGTAGTCGGGGACAGACGGGCGGATTATCTTCTTTATTGACTCCACAAGGGAGGTGACACCTGCGTAGAGAACGATGACCGCGATGAGGGTAGCGCTCAGGTTCTCTATCCTGCCGTAGCCGTAGGGGTGGTTCTTGTCGGGACGCTTGCCCGCAAGCTTGGTGCCGATGATGGTTATGACCGACGAAAGTGCGTCGCTCAGGTTGTTTACGGCGTCCAGTACGATGGCGATGGAGGAGCTGAGTATGCCCACCACAGCCTTGAAGGACGCGAGAAAAATATTTGCCAGTATACCTATGATACTGGTGCGGATTATGACCTTATCTCTGTTCAATGAAGTATGCTTCCTTTCAGTTTATCTCCCATTCAAATTCTGCGCTGTCCGTGAGCTTTATGTCGTCGGGATCTATGCTCACGGCTTTTGCCGAGGCGCGGAGACAGTCTGTGCCCATGGCGTAGCGAGCCTCGGATATCATGTTCATATCTGACCTGTCATAGCTTATCCTGACAAGCTTGCCGAGAGAGGCTCCCGAAGCTTCACAGAGCAGCTCTGCCTTTCTGCGGGCGTCGGCTGCGGACTGACGTATCAGCTCCTCACGGGCGGCTTCGGCGTCCTTCACCGTGAACCTTACCGACAGCTGTGGAGCAGCTCCTGTTGCGGATATACGTCCCAGCACCTCCGCAAGGCGCTGAGTGTTCAGAGGGAACTCCACGTTCATGGTATGAGCACAGCAGTAGCCCTTGAATACATTGTGGTAATTGCCATTCTCGTCGGGGACGGTCTCGTATTCCGTCCTTACATCGAAGCCGGAGGTCTTAAGCTCGCCCTTTTCAAAGCCGCAGCCCTCCAGCACCAGGCGCAGCTCCCAAAGGGAAGCCTCTGCCATTTCCATGGCGGCGCCGCAGTCCGTATCACGGGACTGCATATCCAGGTCCAGGTGTATGAGGTCGGGCTTTACGGAGATACTGCTCCTGCCCCTTACGGTTATAACTGCCATATCTATCAGCCTCCTGTGGTCAGTAGCTTCCGCCCTTGACGCTTATATCGCCCTCGGTGGTGAGCACGTCTCCCGTGAGACCGCACCAGCCGCAGGTTATGCGTTCTTCGTTGTTCCAGCAGCTCAGCTTGCCGCAGCGGCTGCATATGACCATTCTCTTGGTCTTGCAGTAGGGACAGCCGTTGTAGTCCTCGGTGTAGTCAAGGCTGCCCTTTATCTCGTTCCTGTCGAAGCCCTCACTGGAGGCACGGCGGGCATCTATGGGGAAAGCCCATGTCCTGAACCAGTCGCCGTGGCGCTCCTCGGCTCTTACTCCGTATATACGCCCTGTTTCGGGGCATTTCATAAGTATAACTTCAGCTTTCATCGTTTTCAGCCTTCCTTTTCTGTTCATCGCGGTAGTCCGACGGCGAGCAGCCCTCGCTGGTGCGGAACTGGCGGACGAAGTAGTTGTATGAGGAGTAACCGCACTCCCTGGATATCTCCGTGACGGTCATATCCGTCTGTGAGAGCAGGGTCTTGGCGTTGTCTATGCGGAATTCTATCATCTCCTCGATAATGCTCTTTCCGAAATAAGACTTGTATATCTTCTGGAGGTAGCTCTTGCTGAGGTAGAGGCTCTCGGCTATCTCGCTGATGTTCCAGGGGAGCTCCGGGTTCTTCATTATCCTGTTGCGGAGGAGGCAGAGCTTCTCGAACTGTGGATTTGAAGTGGGCTCTGAGATGGTATAGGAGAATACGCGGTTCATGGTAGCCTTGTACATGGCGTCGGAAAGGTCCGCCGCAGGGCTCAGGGCAAGACTGCACTGTCCCATGGTGAAGTCGATGTTGCAGTTCTCCTCGCCGCTGCTGAACTGGGTCTCCTTTATCCTGCTGCAGAGGTCGTTGTATATGGTCTCCGCGCGTCCCTGGTCTGGGCTGATGACGCAGAGGGTCTGTGAAGCCCAGGCGCCGCATATCTCCCTGCTGCTTATGCAGGAGCGGAGCTTCTTTGCGAAGGCTGCCATTATGCTGTTGGACTTTTCCTCGCCGCTCTGGTAGTATGCCTTTTTCAGACCGTGGAGCTCAAAGGTCATGCACTCGATTGTGCTCCCTGACTGTCCGCCGAATTTCGCTGCAAACTCCTGTTCGATACCGCTCCTGTTGATGAGACCCGTTATGTGGTCATAGAGGAGAGCCTTGCTGGTGTTGAGGATAGTGCGGTTCATTATAGCCTTTATGCGCACCTGTTCAAGTGCCACGTTGACATAGTTTATCCACTTCAGATACAGCGAGCTGAAGGAGCGGGGCTCCTTTCCGAAGGAAACTGCGCAGTAGCCGAAGAAGTTATTATTATAATGAAGGGGAGAGATGAAGAAGGCGGAGGGGTAGCTGCGCTCCTCGCTGTAGTCGGGGAGGAGCTTTGTTGAGCTGAAATAGTCATGAGTCTCAGCCTCGCGCCAGATAGCGGACTTCGCCAGTATCACCTTCATATCGTCGCCCACATGGAAGCTGAGCTCCTCGGCGTTCTTGTCCACCGTTGCGTCGACGTAGCTTCTGGTAAGACATATCCTGAGCCTTCTCATCTTGTGGAGCAGGTAGGTGTAGTTGTCAAGCCTGTCGGCGAAGGTGTGGATATTGTCGGCGTTGGTTATATCAAAGAGCATATCGCCGTAGAGGAGCTGTGACTCGAAGCGGCTGTTTATGCTGAGATTTCGGAGAATGCTCCTGCGCAGACCGGGGTTCTCGTCGCAGCCGCAGCTCTCTCCGGGGCGAAGCTCGCCGTTCTCGTTGGGCACCTTGCTGCATATTTTTCCCGTGATTATGCGGTAGAGCCTGCGTACAGCCTCAGCGCCAAGCTGGAAGTTGGGGCGGCTGTAGCTGGTTATGGAGGGGCTGGACTGGTAGCCCTCTATTGAGGCGTCATAGCCTGTAATGGCTATATCTCCGGGAACGCGGAGTCCTGCGTCGATGAATATCTTTGAAAGGGTGATAGCCATGACATCGTTTCCGCAGACTATTGCCTCGGGACGGCTGAGCTCACCGCTGAGTATGCGCTTTGCGAACTTTTTTGGTGCCTCTGTCCAGAAGTCTCCGTACTCGCACCAGTCCTTGCCTATATTTATGCCGTGGCGCTTCATAGAGTTCCTGTAACCCTGAAGGCGCTCCTCGCCGCTGAAGGTGTTCTTCGGACCTGTCAGGCAGTATATCTTTCTGTAGCCGTGAACGTTTATCAGGTGGTCGGTGATGGTCTCGAAGGCTTCCAGGTCGTCCACGGAGGTGGTCTCGAAGCTCTTGTGGTCGTTGTGGTCAAGGAGCATTACGGGCTTTTCCGAACGCTTGCAGAGCCCGTCGATATATTTGCATATCTCCTCGTTGTGGAAGGAGTTCCTGTCATAGATTATGCCGTCGATGCTGTCGGAAAAGATAAGGTCGAATATGGTCTTTTCCGCGTCCTTGTGGACGGAATTTATAGAGAAGTTATGAAGGGGTGAGATAACTGCAACGTCGCAGTTGCCCTTGTAAGCCTGAGTGATTATGCCTCTGAGTATCTCGCACTGAAAGTCTATATGACAGTCAGCTACGATAACGCCTATAAGTATCCTGCGGCTCATTTTATCTCTCCTTTCTGTATGGCTTTTGCGTGGGACGGACATTGTCAGCCGTCTTATCTATGTACTATTGTATCATATATATGATGGGATTGCAAGATGATTTTATATATTTGTTGTTATAATTTCAAAAAATCTCCTCAAAAAGATAGTATTTTTCATTGTTTTTGTCGATATAAGGTGTATAATATATATCGTAAGGTAAACACGGATCCTTTCGGACAGCATAGGCAGCTGTCCTCCCCCATCCGATATGCCTTTCAGGGGAATGACCGCCCTCCTACATCGTGAGAATAGGCACTCACGGCGTTATTTCGGTCTCGGCTCACGGAGCCGCGTATAGTGCAGGACGACATATTTTTGTTCTCTCTCTTATTTTTTATTCATTATCCCTCGGAAAAGACCTCCCCAGCGGGAGGTTTTTTTCATTTTTATTGCGAAAAATGCTAAAAACAGCCGTTTCTTGATATATTATGTATAAAATCGAAAAAAATCCCCCTCCCATTTATATTTACCGTGACAGTTGACATTTTCCTCAGAAAATGGTATGATAAAGTTATATAACTGCAGCCTGCACAAATAATCACACTGTTTTTTGTGCATACTGGCAGACAAAGGAAAGTAAATATGCTTGCAAGCCTAACTAATGTAAATAAATTCTATAACGGTAACCAGGTGCTCTGCAATGTGTCGCTGTCCATAGACGAGACCGACAAGATAGGTCTCGTGGGAAAAAACGGCTGCGGAAAGTCCACATTGCTGAAGATACTCACAGGCTCTGTGGAGCCTGACCGCTTCACCGAGAAGGACGGAGTCATCTCCATGGCGGCAAAGACTACCGTGGGCTACCTTGAGCAGATGGGCGGACTCAATACCGAGAACACTGTCATCGAGGAGATGAGAAGCGTCTTTGAGCCCGTTCACAGGGCGATAGACCGCCTGAGAGAGATAGAGCTGGAGATAGAGAGCGGAAATAATTCCTCCGCCGACGAGTATCAGCAGCTCTCCTCCTGGATAGAAGCCAACGACGGCTACAATACCGATGTGAAGATCAGAATGGTCCTCAACGGCATGGGCTTCTCCGGTGAGGAGCTGGAGCGTACCGTATCCGGCTTCAGCGGCGGCGAAAAGACCCGCCTTTCCATTGCAAGGCTGCTCCTTGAGGAGCCTAACCTCCTCATTCTGGACGAGCCTACCAACCATCTGGACTTCAAGACCATCATGTGGCTTGAGGACTACCTCCGCTCCTACAGGGGCGCCGTCCTCATAGTCTCCCATGACAGATATTTCCTCGACAGGCTCTGCACCTCTATCTGCGAGATAGAGAGGGGAGTGCTGACGCGGTACAAGGGCAACTACACCGCCTTCGTCCGCCAGAGAGAGGAGAGCGACGCGCGGCGTGAGAAGGAGTATGAGCTCCAGCAGAAGCAGATAGCCCAGCTTGAGGACTATGTTGCGAAAAATCTGGTCCGTGCCTCAACTACCAAAATGGCTCAGAGCCGCAGGAAGCAGCTTGAGAAAATGGAGCGCATTGAGCGCCCCGTTCATGATACAAAAAATGCGAAGATTCGCTTCACATACGCAGTTGAGCCCCCCATCGACGTCCTTAAAGTCAAGGGCGTGGATATCTCCGTGGGAGAGGGCGGCTCAAGAAAGACTCTTGTGGACAATATCGACTTCGAGGTCCGCAGAGGGGAAAAGGTGGGTGTCATCGGTGACAACGGCATCGGCAAATCCACCCTGCTGCGCATAATACAGGAGCAGCTCCCACATAAGGGACTGGTCCGCTGGAACAGCAATATCAAGATCTCCTACTTCGAGCAGGAGAGCACCAACCTCAACAAGGAGCTTACCGTTATGGAGGAGCTCCACAGCCGCTATCCCTCAATGTCCGACCTTGAGGTGCGCAGCCTTCTGGCTCAGGTGCGCCTTATCGGCGAGAACGTCTTCAAGGAGACGGGAGTCATCAGCGGCGGCGAGCGTGCCAAGCTCTGCTTCGCTATCATGATGCAGGAGCACGGCAACGTACTCATTCTTGATGAGCCCACCAACCACCTCGACCTCAGCTCTAAAGAGGCTATCGAGGAGGCTCTGGCTGAATATACGGGTACGGTCATCTTCGTGAGCCATGACCGCTATCTGCTCAGTAAAATTGCCGACAGGCTTATAGAGCTCACTGACGGAACCTACAGACTTCATAATTACGGCTTTGAAAAATACCTCGACGTCCTCCGTGAGGAGCAGGCTGCCGAGAGACGGACCATAGAGGCCGAAAAACAGCAGAAGGCTGCGGAAGCAGCAAAGGAAAAAACTGCTAAGAATTATCGCAGCAAGCAGCAGAGAAGTGCCGACGCTGCGAGAAAAAACGAAATGAGACGCCTTGAAAAGGAAATCGACGACCTTCAGGCGCAGATAGACTCCCTTACCGAGGAGATCGGCAGGGAGGATGTCTACAGCGACTATGAGCTGATGAACCAGAAATGCGCCGAGATCGAAGAGCTTAAGCAGAGGATCGATGAGGATTTCGAGCTTCTTATTGAGCTTGACCAGTGAAAAGGAGTAATTTATGAAAATCAAAACGCTTATGAGCTTTGCCGCTTCTGCGGCTGTCGCCCTTTCTTCAGCAGGCATCACCGCACATGGTGAAGCTTCACTGTTCATGATAGGCGACATAGACGGCAACGGAGTTGTCGATGCTATCGACGCTTCATCTGTACTTGCTGCATACGCGTGTACATCAGCAGGAAAGGAATCGCCCCTGTATTCATATCAGCTTTCGGCTGCCGACCTCAACGGCGACACCCATGTTGACGCAGTGGACGCTTCACTCATACTCTCATATTATGCCTGGGCTGCTACCAGCGACGAGGGTGCTATCATGACCGACTTCCTTGAGAAGAACAGCTTCAAACAGCGCGAGACCGAGGAGGAAAGAGAGCAGAAGGTCAAGGAGCAGGGCGGTGAGACTGCCGCTGCTGCGGAGGAAGTTCCTCCCCTTGAATTCGGCAATTTCGAGTACACTATCCCCCGTATCGACAGCGAGTATGCTGAGTGGTTCTGGGTTGGCGACTCACGTACCGTTGGTATGGCAAGAGGCATCGACATCGACTATATCGGCAAGGTGGGAGCTACCATAAGCTTCTTCAGGAACAATGCCGAGTCTATCTACCAGATACGCGATAAGACGGTCATCATGAACCTGGGCGTAAACGATCTGGACAGCACCGCTTACCTCAATCTCTATAACAGTATGCCCGACGAGTTCCTCGACAACAATAAGGTCATCGTAATGGCTGTAAATCCCTGCGACGGCAGCTATCAGTACCTCAACAGCAGGATAGAGCAGTTCAACAGCAATATGAGCGCAGGTCTCGACAGCAGGATAACCTTCCTGGACTCCTATACATTCCTTATGTGGAACGGCTTCTCAACTGTTGACGGTCTCCACTATACGGACGGGACCTACGTCGATATCTATAACTTCGTCTTTGACAGCCTTCATGCAGAATAAGGTAAAAATCTGAATTATTTGAAATACCTATTGCATTGAAGCTGAAAATATGATATAATATCAGAAAGTACTATGCGGCAGAGTGCCGTACATTCCTATGGAGGGTAAAAAATGAAACACATCAAGACTATCAATAAGGCTAATCTCAAGGAATCTGCTCAGAAGGGCGGCTGCGGCAAGTGCCAGGCTTCATGTCAGTCTGCTTGCAAGACCTCTTGCACAGTTGCTAACCAGAAGTGCGAGAGATAAGCTCTTAACACTGAAAACACGGTGGAGGCAGTATGAAAATGCTGCCTCATATTTTTTGAATTGAGGGTATGAATAATGATACATAAGTACAAGCTTAACGGACTGAACATAGTTCTCGATGTGAACAGCGGCGGCGTTCATATCGTTGACGAGCTCACATATGACCTTCTCGACAATGTGGAGCCGCCTTTTGAGGCTGAATGTCCTCAGAATGTGGTGGACAAGCTCTCCAAGGCTTATCCCGAGGAGGACATACGCGACTGCTATGCCGAGATAGTGGAGCTGTATAACGATAAGATACTCTTCTCAGAGGACGATTACGAGAAGTATGCAAAGTATTCCGTAGCTTCTCCCGTAAAGGCTATGTGCCTCAATATCGCCCATGACTGCCAGCTCAGATGCAAGTACTGCTTTGCGTCCACAGGCGACTTCGGCAAGGGCAGAAAGCTCATGTCCTTCGAGACAGGCAAGCACGCCATTGACTTCCTGCTGGAAAATTCGGGCGACCGTCCCAATCTGGAGCTTGACTTCTTCGGCGGCGAGCCCCTTATGAACTTCGGCGTGGTAAAGAAGGTAGTTGAGTACGCAAGGAGCCGTGAAAAGGAATACAACAAGAAATTCCGCTTCACTATCACCACAAACGGTCTCCTTCTGGACGACGAGAAGATAGACTTCATCAACCGCGAGATGTCAAACGTGGTACTCTCCATTGACGGACGCAAGGAGGTAAACGATTACTTCCGCGTGCTTCCCAACGGTCAGGGCTGCTATGATATTATCCTTCCCAAGTATAAGAAGCTGGTTGAGGGCAGAGGTGACAAGGAGTACTATGTAAGAGGTACATTCACCAACAAGAACCTGGACTTCTCCAAGGACGTTTTCGCCCTCAATGAGGCAGGCTTCGACCAGATCTCCGTTGAGCCCGTTGTAGGAGATGACGATATCTACGCACTTACCGAGAAGGACCTTCCTGCGGTATTTGCAGAGTATGAAAAGCTGGCTCTCCAGCTGCTGGAGAACGAGAAGAAGGGCAAGAAGTTCAACTTCTTCCACTTCATGCTTGATCTGGACCAGGGGCCGTGTGCTATCAAGCGACTGAGAGGCTGCGGCTGCGGAAATGACTATGTAGCCATTACTCCCGACGGAGACATCTTCCCATGTCACCAGTTCGTAGGCATTGACGAGTACAAGATGGGCAACATCGACGAGGGCACCTTCGATCAGGAGATGAAGGCAGACTTCGCAAGGGCTCACGTTTACTCAAAGCCCGACTGCCGCGATTGCTGGGCGAAGTTCTATTGCAGCGGCGGCTGCAACGCCAATAACTACCAGTATATGGGCGATATAAGAACTGCTCACAAGATCTCATGTCAGCTGGAAAAGAAGCGTCTTGAGTGCGCTATCATGATGAAGGCTGTTAAAATGGCAGAAACTGCCGAATAATTCTCAAAAAGGGGCAATGCCCCTTTTTTAATGCGTAATTCATAATGCGTAATGCGTAATTATGGCGAGGGCAGCGTCCCCTGCAAGGCTTGCATTTTTGTTCAGTTTATGTTACAATAGTACATATAGTTACTATGGCAGAAAGGGGGAGCGCTTGTGAAGATCAACCGTATACAGCTGAATTGCCGACGCGATACCGCTTTCGGCGGCGAGCTGGGGGCAGACCCGGTTTTTCTGCTGCTCAGGACTCCTATAATATATGAGGAGGGCGGCGAGCAGCGCCGGACCGAGGGCGTTTCGGCTGCACTTCTCACCAGCGGCTACAAGCAGAGCTTCCGCCCCGTCAAGGGCAAGCCCCTCCGCTACGATATCGTCAGTTTCAGGACATCTGCCGCTGACAGACAGTACATCGCCTCAATGAACTTCCCTCAGGATACACCTATCGAGCTGGGGGACGATTTCGTCATATCAGGCACTCTCCGCTCCATGCAGTCTCAGTCAATGCACAGGGGCAGGCATTTCAGCGAGTTCATGGAGCTTTCCATGCGTATCATTTTCATCGCCCTCAGCGAGACCTACGATAATGCTCCCGCCTCTCCCGGGGAGACTATACCGCGGTATGAGGAGCTGAAAAAGCTTAGACAGGCTGTATATGACGATCCCGTCAGCAGCTGGTCCATCGACGAGATGTGTGAGGAGATGCGCATAAGCAGGACCTACTTTCACAGGCTGTGGTTCGCAGCCTTCGGCGTTACCTGCCGCCAGGACGTTATCGAGAGCAGACTGCTCAGAGCGGCAGAGCTGCTGAAAAATACAGAAAAATCAGTGTCCGAGATAGCCGTGGACTGCGGCTATGACAGCGAGCCCTACTTCATGAGACAGTTCAAAAAGCATAAAAACTGCACTCCCTCCGAGTATCGCAGACGTGTATTATCAGGGGAAGAACAGTAGAACTTTGTGGACATTTGGCTTTCATTAGTACACTATGCGCAAATTATATGAAATTATTAGTGCAAAAAATCAAAAAAACTCTTTACAAGTCCAAAAATTTGTGATATAATACAGTGTATGAGCAATTTATGATATATTGACGCTTGGGGAGCAATTTTTGGAGAGATCCCGCGGCTTAGCGCGGTGTGCATACGCAGACGGTCCACTGTTACCCTCTTTCTCATCAGCTGATCGTTACGATTTAACCGAATATTCTTTAAGGAGCGATTTCATTTTATGGCGAACGGAGATAAGCGCAGAAACCGCAAGAGAGACCGTGTATCAAAACGCTACAAGGTAAGATACGACAGACTCGTTGCGGTGTTACTGGTACTTGTTGTCCTCCTGGTTGTACTTGGCTCTTGCTGTAAGAGCTGTTCAAAGAAGGACAATGGAAAAACCTCCGGTAAACAGGCACAGACAACTATCACTGACAACACGCAGCAGTCCTCTATCGTGGATAACCTCACATCCAACGGTGAGACAAGCTCGCTTATAACAGGTACTCCCGACGGTCAGAAGCCCTCGGAGACACTGTATACAACAGAAGTACACAAGGCCGACGATGTTAACAGAGGAAACCTGGTTCTCGTAAATGCTGACCATGAGTACAAATTCATCGAAGGCGATACCGAATTAGAGACTATCTACTATAACCATGACGATACACATTACCATGTAAGCGATCTGGTTACAAAGCTGGATACAGAGGCTCTGGATCACCTCAACCAGCTCATGGACGGCTTCTATGAAGCTGAGGCAAATTCCGACATCTACGTTATCGGCGCTTATCGTACTGCTGAGGAGCAGAGCGATAAGTACTTCAACGGCAATTCCCAGTTCCAGGGCGGCTTTTCCGACTATCATACCGGAAGAAGCTTCGATCTGGGTATCTTCCCCACAGACGGTTCAAGCTCGGGATATTATATGCCTACGGGCGTTTACGGCTGGATCGACGAGCACGCCGCTGAGTACGGCTTCGTTGTCCGCTTCCCAGAGGGTAAGGACTCCGTAACAGGGGAGCGCCAGAGAGACTATACATACAGGTATGTGGGAGTTCCCCATGCAGTTTATATGAAGCAGAATAAACTTTGCCTCGAGGAGTATATCGACAAGATCAAGGAGCATACTAACGAAAGCCCCCTTGAGGTCACGGTCGGCAGTAAGCTTTACCAGATATACTACGCAGCAGCCAACGCTACAGGTGATACAGAGGTGCCCGTTCCCTCCAACAAGACCTATACGGTATCGGGAAATAACGTTGACGGCTTCATCATTACCGTAAGCATGAATTAAAGCTGAATGTCCCCCCGTTTTCGGGGGACATATTTTGATTATGACACGATGTGCCGCTGGTGCGGCAAAAGCCTTTTGGCGCAGAAGAAACGGAGAAAAATGTGAAAAAGAAAAAAATACTCGCTCTTGCAACCTGTGCCCTTATGGCAGCAGGCTCCCTCGGAAGCTGCGGAGGGGGAGACAAAAAGGGCGGCGGCGAAGGTCATATGTACGGAGCTGCTCTTGCAAGCAATCCTCAGAGCCTTGACCCTCAGTTCGCCAACGATCCTTCCTCGGCGACTGTAATAAAGAATATGTACAGCGGCCTTATGATGAAGGATAAGAACGGAAGCATAGTCTGCTGCAATGCCTCGGACTATGACGTTTCCTCAGACGGCTGTGTCTATACCTTCAATCTGACAGAGGACAATTTCTGGTTCTTTGACGAGAACGATGATGATATCATCGACGAGGAGGAGTGCTTTCCCGTTACCGCCGATGACTACGTTTTCGCCTTCAGGCGCCTTCTTGACCCAAAGATGCACTCGCCCTTCTCAAGGTACTTCATGTGCCTGAAAAACAGCAAAAGGATAGCCGAGGGAAGCTACCGCGCCGACAGCCTCGGTGTTGAGGCTCTGGACAGCTATACCATTCAGTTTACCCTGGACTATCCCTGTGCGGAGTTCCTGGGACTTCTGACCTCGCCTGCCGCGTTTCCCTGCAATGAGGAGTTTTTCAACTCCACCAAGGGCAGATACGGTCTTGATGACAGGTCGGTTATGTCTAACGGACCCTTCTACGTCCGCCAGTGGTTCTATGACCCCTATGGCAGCAACAATATCCTCTATATGCGCAGGAACGACAAGAACCTGCATGAGGGATACGAGGTGCTGCCTACATTTGTAAGCTTCTCCGTTCTGGACAGCGAGGCTGAGGTGAAGCAGGCTTTCAAGGACGACGAGACCGAGTGCTTCTCCACTATGAAGGTGGGAGGCTATAACCCAAAGAAATACAACATCACAGGTCAGAAGGCAATGACCCTGGGTATGATATTCAACCCGGAGGACAGGCTCTATTCAAACGCCGCTCTCCGTAAGGCAGTAGCCCTTGCGGTGGACAGGGAAGCGCTGGACGAGGAGCTGGACAGCGACCTCAAGGCAGCATACGGCATAATCCCCCCTGCGGTAGACATTGCAGGCAGAAGCTACCGTGAGCTGGCTTCTGACAAGCAGTTCGACGTGTATGACCCTCAGCAGGCTGCAGAGCTTGTGGAGCAGGCTAAGGCTGAGCTCAAGGTCAGCTCCATCGACAGCGTAAAGATAATAGTTGACTCCGGCACCGTGGACTCACGTTATCTCCACATACTCTCCCAGAGCTGGCAGGACAGTCTGGGCATATATATCGGCATAGAGGACCTTACCTCCAAAGAGTTCCGTCAGAGGATAGAAAGCGGGGATTACAGCATTGCCCTCTATCCGGTGAAGGGCGACTTCAACAGCGGACTTGCCGTCCTTGATAAGTTCACAGAGGTGGGCTGCCTTAAAAATGCGGCAGGAGGCGTTGACAGCTCCGAGGCTGTCATGAAGTGCTCAACGGTGAATGAACTGGTAAACGGCTATGCTTCCGCAGAAAGGGAGATACTTCAGCAGTTCGGCTTCGTGCCCCTGTTCTACAAGACCTCCTATCTTGTAGCCAAGGATGATAATGAGGATATACTCTATGACCCATTCACAGGTTCCGTGGACTACCGCATAGCAAAGAATTACAGCTGATAAAGCCGCAGCTGTGACCGGATAAAAACAAAGCCCCGAAGCAGTATACAGACTGCTCCGGGGTTTTTAACATATTCAGCGGCTAAGGTAATCTCTCAGGGCTGTAAGCTTTGCCCTGGTGTCATTATAGCCCATGTGGTAGAGGTGTCCCAGCTTTTCCATATCGCCCTCAAGGCGGCTTATATCAATAGACTCCGACGGGGTAATAAGGAATATCCTGCCTTCATCAGCCAGCTTCTCCAGCTCATCGCACTGCCTGTTGTAGTCGGCATTGCTGTTTATGAGAGCCTTTGCAAATTCGGGATAATTGCGGTAGACGATGTTCTCTGCCCGGAGCTGTCTTGTGCTGACGGGCTTTCTGAACTCTGCATACCTTGTCTTTATGACGATTATCTTGTCGAAGCCCTTGTCAATGGCGAACTGATAGGGTATCTTGCAGCTGCATCCGCCGTCCAGATAGGGAGTTCCGTTAATGATAACGGGCTTTGAGACAAAGGGCATGGAAGCCGAGGCGCGGACTGCGCGGAGAGGCGGTATTCCAGAATTCTTCTCAAGGTACTCTGTCCTGCCGGTTTTCAGATTGGTGACAACTATGTAGAACTGCCTTGACCTGTCCATGAAGCGTCTTTTGTCAAGGGGCGGTACTCTGTCCATATCGCCGAAGACAAAATCAAAGCCGATAATACCCTTGTTGCGGCGGATAGCCTTTGTGCCCACATATCGGCTGTCATGGCGGTAGCGGAGGTTTATCCTGCCTGAGCGGCCTATCTGACCCGTGACGTAGTTGACGCCGTTGAGAGCGCCTGCGGATACGCCCACGGTGCAGCGCATATTTATATCCTCCTCCATGAGAGCGTCAAGGACGCCCGATGTGTAAACGCCGCGGAAGGCGCCGCCCTCCAGCACCATGCAGCCCTCTGTGATGTTATCTGAGGCGACCCCCGATGGAAGGGTGCCTATTCCCGAATATACCTGTATCTTTTTCATGATAAGTTCCTCAATTAAAGTTAAAGTGAAAATTATGACCCATAGTCATTATATATTATAAACAAAGCTGTAGAAAAAGTCAAGCGTCTGCGGTTTGTAGTTATTAGTTTTAAGTGCTTAGTGCTTGGTTTTTAGTTATCGTTCTTGCTATTAATATAATTATATGCTATAAGCGGCGAGCCGTCGCCCCCCTGTTTCACGGCGGAGTTCTTATGCATGGCAGCTTTTTCTCCGCGTATCTTGCTATTAATATAATTATATGCTATAATTATGGGAGTTTCAGAATTAATTTCACGAGGTGCAATATGAGCAAGATATACATAGTAGAGGACGACAGATCCATAAGAGAGGAGCTTGCTGAGCTCCTGCGGAATTCGGGCTATGAGGCGGAGTGCCTTATGGACTTTGCCAACTCCCGTGCGGAGGTTCTTTCTGCAAAGGCTGACCTTATTCTTATGGACATAAACATACCAAATCTTAACGGCGAGCAGCTGTTGAAGGAGATACGCAAGGAGACAGATACTCCCGTTATCATGGTCACCAGCAGGACCTTCGAGACCGATGAGGTGCTGTCCATGAGCTACGGCGCCGATGACTATATCACCAAGCCCTACAATCCCACCATACTCCTTCTTAGGATATCCGCAGTGCTGAAGCGTTCCGCCGCCACCGCATCTGTGCAGACCTACAACGGCTTGCAGGTCAATGACGCAAAGGGCAGCCTCTCCGATGGCGGCCGCGAGATGACTCTCACCAAGAACGAGATGATAATCTTCCGCTTCATGCTTGACAGAAAGGGCTCTATCGTCACCCGTGACGAGCTGATGACGGCTCTCTGGGACAACGACGAATTCGTAAACGACAACGCTCTCACCGTCAACATCAGCCGTCTCCGCTCAAAGCTGGCAGAGCTGGGCTGCGAGGAAGCCGTCGAGACCAGAAAGAAGCAGGGGTACATACTGAGATGAAGCTTTGGGACTATCTTAAAGACAGGCTGTGGTTCTTCTTCATTGCCGCAGTCTCACTGGGACTTATGCTGCTCTTTCTCACCGCCTTCAGGGTGAGCGGACAGCTTACCGCCACTATCTGCGTTATCTTCGGATTTTTCCTCATAGCCGAGGAGACAGCGGGATTTTTGCGGAAGAAGCGCTTTTATGACGATATGCAGGGCAAGCTTGACGGCCTTGACAAGAAATATCTTATTCACGAAATGCTGAAAAAGCCCTCCTTCCTGGACGGGCAGATACTGTTCGACGCTCTCTGTGAGGCGAACAAGTCCATGTGCGAGAACGTGGCGGAATATAAGCGTACTGCCGACGATTTCCGCGAGTTCATAGAGATGTGGGTACACGAGATAAAGCTGCCCGTGGCGAGCCTCCAGCTCATGGCCCATAATCACAGTGACGAGCTGGGAGAGAAGTTCCAGGAGCAGCTCCGCCGCATTGACGGCTATACAGATCAGGTGCTCTACTATGCCCGTTCCGAAAACGCTGAGAAGGACTACATTATAAAAGAGACTCCACTCAGGCGCACCGTGGCGAATGTGGCGCTGAAAAACCGCGAATCCGCACAGCTCTGCGGAGCCTTCATCGAGACCGAGGGACTTGACCTGTCAGTAATGACCGACGGCAAGTGGCTGGAGTTCATGCTGGGACAGCTCATGGCTAACAGCCTCAAATACACCGTTGAGGGCAGGGAGCCTGTCATACGTATCTCCGCTGAGGAGCTCCCCGACAGAGTGCTCCTCCACTTCCGCGACAACGGCACAGGCATACCCGAGGCAGACCTGCCGCGGATATTCGACAAGAGCTTCACAGGCGAGAACGGACGCTCCTACGCAAAGTCCACGGGTATGGGACTATATATCGTCAGGAGCCTCTGTGAAAGGCTGGGGCACAGCATAACCGCCTCATCGGTAAAGGGCGAGTACACCGAGTTCACCATAGCCTTTGCAAAAAATCAGTTCTATAAGATGATATGATCATATAGCGGACGCCCGATGGGCGTCCCTACTAATTACTGACGCAACCTTACAAAATTGTAATGTTGAGTAATATTGAACGCGCGACCTGAAATGTTTACGGGTGTATAATAAGATCATGGAAAGGGAAACAGAGTTCCCGAAGATAAATACCGAAAGGAAATGATCTTATGAAAAATCTTACTTCAAAAATTATCAGAGTTCTTTTTATTGTCAGCAGTGTCTGCATAGTGCCCCTCAGCGGCGTTGAGTTATATGAGATATTCAGACCCAAGACCGCAGGCGACCCCCGCAATAATGTGGTAGATGCCATCTTCTGGAGCACATTGGCAGTTTATTACCTGTGCGCATGGTATATGGGAAGAAAAAAGAGAACAATTAATGCAGAATAAGGAGATACAGAAATGGCATTACTTAAATTACAGAACGTCGAGAAATATTACGGAAACAAGTCAAGTCTCACAAAGGCTGTCGATGACATCTCGTTCACAGTTGACAAGGGCGAGTTCACGGCTATAATGGGAGCTTCGGGAAGCGGCAAGACCACTCTCCTTAACTGCATCTCAACTATCGACCGCGTTACAGCAGGTCACATCTTCCTTGAGGACACCGACATCACACAGCTGAAGGGCAAGGCGCTGAACAGGTTCCGCCGTGAGAAGCTTGGCTTCATCTTCCAGGATTTCAACCTTATGGACACACTGACAGCTTACGAGAACATCGCCCTCGCGCTCTCCATTCAGAAGCGCTCCGCAAAGGACATCGACAAACTGGTAAAGAGCGTTGCTGAGCAGCTTGGCATTACTGAGGTGCTGAATAAGTATCCCTATCAGATGTCGGGCGGTCAGAAGCAGAGAGTTGCTTCCGCAAGAGCTATCGTCACAAACCCGAAACTTGTCCTCGCAGACGAGCCTACGGGAGCTCTTGACTCAAAGTCGGCAAAGATGCTCCTTGAGCGCTTCGGCTACCTCAACCATGAGCACGATGCAACTATCATAATGGTAACTCATGACTCCTTCACGGCAAGCTACGCTTCCCGCGTGCTTTTCATCAAGGACGGAAAGGTGTTCAACGAGATAAACCGCGGAGGCGACAGCCGCAAGCAGTTCTTTGACAAGATAATCGACGTTGTTACTCTTCTCGGAGGTGACGTAAGCGATGCTCTTTAAGATCTCACTTAGCAATATCCGCAAGAGCCTGAAGGACTACGCCGTGTATTTCTTCACCCTCGTTGTGGGAGTTGCGGTTTTCTATGTATTCAACGCCATCGAGACCCAGACCGCTTTCCTCAATGTATCCGAGGATCACAGGGAGTTCATCAAGTTCCTGGTGCAGGCAATATCCGCAGTAAGCGTCTTCGTAGCCATAGTGCTGGGACTTCTCATAGTCTACGCCAGCCGCTTTCTTATGAAGCGGAGAAACAAGGAGTTCGCCCTGTATATGATGCTGGGCATGAGCAAATGGAAGATATCCGCACTTCTCCTCTGCGAGACCGTCATGATCGGTATAGGCTCGCTTTTCGTGGGACTCCTCATCGGCGTGGGACTTTCACAGGTCATGAGCGCAGTAGTCGCAAACCTCTTTGAAGCCGATATGACAAGCTTTAAGTTTACCATTTCGGGTTCAGCTATCGCAAAGACCATAATCTATTTCGGCATCATGTATGCGGTAGTCATCATCAGAAGCGGTATCGTCATCGGAAAGTGCAGGCTCATCACTCTTATGCAGTCGGGCAGACGCTCCGAGAAGATAACCATGAAGAACCCATGGCTCTGCGTGATAGTATTTCTTATCTCAGCCGCGGTTCTGGGCTATGCCTACTACATGGTGGGCTGGAATCAGATGGATCTCGGTCCCAGTAAGATACTTGCAGCCATCATTATGGGCGCAGTCTCCACCTTCTTCATTTTCTGGTCCGTGGCAGGAATGCTCCTGAGAGTCATCATGTCCGTAAAGGGACTGTATCACCGCGGACTTAACAGCTTTACCTTCCGCCAGATAAGCAGCAAGATCAACACCACAGTTGCTTCCATGACAGTTATCTGTCTCATGCTTTTCGTTACTATCTGCACACTTTCCTCTGCTTTCGTTATCAGAAACAACATGAACAGGCAGGTGGAGGAGAACTTCCCCGTGGACTTCTACGGCGAAATGACACATTATGATGCAGATGACGAAAACTGGGATCATCCTTATTATACCAACCTTGAAAAGTACTATGAGATGAAGGGGCTCAATATCGCAGATGATTTCAAGGAGTATTATATGTTCCACTCCTACAGTGATCCCGATTTCACTATGTTTGACTTCATTGGTGACAGAATGGACGAGTTTACTTCAGAAAATCAGTCCATAGGCGTAATGTCGGACTACCAGAATGAGATAGTAAAGCTCAGCGATTACAACGAGCTGGCGAAGTACTACGGCAGAAAGCCTATGGAGCTGGGCGAGGACGAGTACGTTATAACCGCCACATTCAGCGGAATGGTATCGGTATATGACTGGCTCCTTGCCGACAAGCCCGGGATAACAGTATTCGGCAATACGCTCAAGCCGCGTTACGACAAGAGCTGTTACGAGATCATACGTCCCTCGATGCAGCCCCTGAATGCAGGTGTATTCATAGTTCCCGACAGTGCCGTTGACGAGAACGGAGCAGCTACGGCTATGGTCATAGGAAATTACGATGCCAGCGATAAAGAAACAATGGCAGAAGCAGAAAAGACAGCCATCAAGCATTTTGAAGCTGCAAGAGATGAATTCTACAGCGACGGCGAAGGCGGTCATTCACAGTACTATACAAGGATAGAGGCTGCCAACGATGCCATAGACCTTGGCGCACTTGTTACATTTCTCGGACTTTACATCGGCTTTGTATTCCTTGTTTCCTGCGGAGCTATCCTTGCACTGAAGGAGCTCTCTGAGAGCTCTGACAGCGCCTCCAGATACACCATGCTGAGAAAGCTGGGCGTAGAGGAAAAGGAGATTACGGGATCCGTATTCACACAGTCGGGAATATTCTTCCTGCTGCCACTGCTGCTGGCTTGCCTCCACTCCTACTTCGGTATGAGGCTGGCAAAGTTCATGCTTTCAATGCTGGTAAGCGGCGGAATATTCAAGTCCATGCTCTTTACCGCAGGAGTTGTGGTACTCATTTACGGCGGCTACTTCCTGCTGACCTTCATCGGAAGCAGGGCAATTGTAAGAGAACAGAAGTAAGATCAGATATATATTCCTTTGTAATACAGCAATGCCCCTGAGCGCTTCAAAATGCCCGGGGGCATTCTGATTTGAGTTGAGAGTTTAGAGTTGAAAGCTGTGGAGTCGCCTGCGGCGACGATATTTAAATATTGTGAACGAAGCGAACACATTAACTCTCAACTTTCAACTCTAAACTTAGCGCATACGCGCCAAATTACGCCGACTTAACTTAGATTATTTAGATGAAGTTACGAAATCTGCCGCCGCGGACTTTACACCGCCGCATAAATGTGCTATGATATAGTCAGCATCTATGTAACACTACGAAAGTGAGGAACACACCAATGAAAAAGAATATTTTCACAAGCATTCTGGCAGGTATTGCTGCCGTATCAATGATGGGCGCATTTGCAGGCTGCTCAGACCCCAACAAGGCATCAGAGCCAAAGAAGTCCGAAACTGAGACCACAACTGCTGCACAGGAGGCTGATACAACAGCTGCTGCTGATACTGAAAGCGGCGACGCTGCTGCCGAGGATCAGTCCCTCCAGAAGGTACTTGACGACAAGAAGCTGGTACTTGGTCTGGACGCAAGCTTCCCTCCCATGGGCTTTACAGACGAGAGCAACGAGATAGTCGGCTTCGACATCGACGTTGCACAGGAGGTCTGTGACAGAATGGGCATTGAGCTTGTAAAGACTCCCATCAACTGGGATACCAAGGAAGAGGACCTGAACGTTGGCAAGATCGACTGTATCTGGAACGGTATGTCCATCAACCCTGCAAGAGCAGAGGCTATGAACCTCTCAGAACCCTACATGAAGAACGAGATGATCTTCGTTGTTCCTGCTGACAGCGAGATCAAGTCCATGGACGATCTGGCAGGCAAGACCATCGGCGTACAGACAGGCTCCACCGCACAGGAGATACTTGAGGCAGCCGATCTCTACGCAGACATCACAGAGTCACCCCTTGAGGACAACGTTACTGCACTCAACCAGATGGAGCTTGGCTTCTCTGATGCAGTATTCCTTGATTCAGTAGTTGCAAACTACCTCATCACCTCACACGACAAGGACTACGTTATCCTTGACGGAAACCTTGAGGCTGAGGAGTACGCTATCGGCTTCAGAAAGAACGATCAGGCGCTCCGCGACGAGGTACAGAAGCAGCTCAGCGAGATGAAGGCTGACGGCAAGCTTGGAGAGATCTCCGAGAAGTGGTTCGGCAGCGACATCACAACAGTAAAGTAAGAATCGAAACGCTCCGCAGCTGCGGAGCGTTTTTCATTGGCTTTGAACGGAAATTTCCTCCGGGGCTCTTGCTTTTTCAAAACATATATGATATAAGCGGGGAGCCCCCGCAGGCTGTTTCGCGGCGTAGCGTTGCAAAAATCGAAATTTCCTCCGCGGCTCTTGCTTTTTTCAATGATATATGATATAATCTTAAAGATTGAGAAAAAATTAACAATCAAGGAGCTGCGTATGGATAAATTCAATGACATCATTAGTGAAATAGACAGCTATGTCTGGGGCATACCGCTTATAGTGCTGATAATCGCCTGCGGAATACTGCTCACCGTCAGATTGGGCTTCCTTCAGGTCAGAAAGCTGGGCAAGGCGCTGAAGTACATGGTAAAGAACGAGGAATCGGGCAGCGGCGAGGTCTCAAGCTTCTCCGCACTGTGTACCGCTCTTTCTGCCACCGTCGGCACGGGAAACATCGTGGGTGTTGCTACGGCAGTCGCCGCAGGAGGAGCAGGGGCTCTCTTCTGGATGGAGGTGGCAGCCTTCTTCGGTATGGCTACAAAGTACGCCGAGGGACTTCTCGCCGTAAAGTACCGCGTAAGGGACGAAAACGGCGATATACTGGGCGGTCCATTCTACTACATAGAGAACGGTCTGGGCAAGCGCTGGAAATGGCTTGGCAAGGCGTTTGCGGTATTCGGTCTGGGCGCAGGACTCATGGGTATCGGCACCATTACCCAGATAAACGGTATCACATCAGCTGCCAATAACTTCTTTGACCCCAAGTCCGCGCATACCGTGACCATATTCGGCATGGAGCAGACCTGGACCACCATCATAGCAGGAGCACTCATAACCCTGCTGGTGGCACTCATCGTCATCGGCGGCATCAAGCGTATCGCCAGGATATCCGAGATAATCGTTCCTGCGATGATAGTTGCCTACGTTTCATGCTGTCTCATCATCATTTTCTGCCACGTTTCCGAGATACCCACAGCCATCGCTGAGATAGTCAAGGGCGCCTTCGGACTTCGTCCCATAGCAGGCGGAGCAGTGGGTTCGGTGATAATGCTCTCCATGAGGAACGGCGTTGCAAGGGGAATATTCTCCAACGAGGCAGGTCTGGGCTCAGCGCCTATAGCTGCGGCAGCTGCAAAGACCAACGAGCCTGCACGTCAGGGACTTGTCACCATGACAGGTACATTCATCGACACTATCCTTGTCTGTACTATGACCGGACTTTCCATAGTCATGGCGGGCAGCCACGAAAAGGGGCTTGAGGGCGTTGCAATTACCACAGACGCCTTCAATTACGGACTTCCTTTCCCCGAGAGGGTGTCCTCCTTCATACTCATGGCTTGTCTGGCGGTATTCGCCTTTACAACTATTCTCGGCTGGAACTACTATTCCGAGTGCTGCCTTTCATATCTGACGGGCTCAAAGAAAAAGGTGACCATCGCATACAGATGGCTGTACATACTGGCGGTATTCATCGGTCCCTATCTCGCAGTAGAGGCTGTATGGAATATGGCGGACATTTTCAACGGACTCATGGCGCTGCCCAATGTCGTGGCGCTCATATGCCTTTCGGGAGTCGTAGCTGCCGAGACAAAGGACTATCTTGCCCGTCTGAAGGCAGGCAAGACAGAGGACTAAAACACAAAAGGTCAGCATGGGAGCATTCCCGAAGCTGACCTTTTTTTCGGATAAAAAAATCCCGACACCGAAGAACACTGAAACTCCGGTATCGGACAATGAGGATGATTTATTTAAGCCTTTGCAGGCTTCAGGAGAGCATCGCTCCCTTGAGAACAGAACACTGAGGACCATTCTCTGACTCTATTATATCATACAAATTCTACAATAGCAACTCATTTTTTGCAGATTAAGTGGAAAATGTGCAGAATGCGAAAACAGCGGCTCAAAAACCGCTGTTTTTCTTATATTTATTGTTTTTACGCTCTCTTTGCAGCTATTTCCTTCTCGATAGCTTCAGCTCTGAGGAGGGCTGTGTCGATATGGTCACAGAAATTCTCCTTGCCTATCTTGTCCACGAAGCCTGCTTTGGTCATTGCCTTCATGGGCTGCTCGTTGACGTGGGAGAATACCACCTTGACGTTATGCCTGTCGCAGCGCTTTACGATACGCATGAGAGCTTCAACTCCCGTAGCGTCGATAGCGGGAACGTTTCTCATTCTTATGCAGAGCACATCGATGTTCTTGTCGCTGAGGACGTATTTGTACTTATCCGATGCAGCGAAGAACATAGGACCGTTTATCTCGAATACACGGGTATTCTGAGGTATCTTCTTGAGGAGGATATTGTCGGGGTCGGTGTCCTCGTCGTCCACGTCCACCCAGGCGTGAGCCTCGGTAACATCAGCCATACGCTTCATGAAGAGGAGGGCTGCCATTACCGTTCCAACACCGATAGCTACTACCAGGTCAAATACAACGGTCAGCACCAGTGTTACGAAGAGAACAGCAATATCGCTCTTGGGAGCGGTCTTTACTGTGTTTCTGATGTTTCTCCAGCCGCTCATATTATAGGCTACCACAAAGAGTATAGCCGCAATGGTAGGCATGGGGATATAGCCTGCGTACTTCATCAGCGCAACCAGTGTAGCCAGTACGACTACGGAGTGTACCATGCCTGCAACAGGAGTGCGGCCGCCGTTCTTAACGTTGGCAGCAGTACGGGCGATAGCTCCCGTAGCAGGGATACCGCCGAAGAATGCAGAGCCGATGTTTGCAGCGCCCTGTGCCACCAGCTCCATATTTGAGCGGTGCTTTGAGCCAATCATACCGTCGGCAACAACGCAGGAGAGCAGAGACTCAACGGCTGCCAGCACGGCGATAGTGAATGCGTTGGGAAGCAGTGCCCTTACCCTTGCGAAGGTAACATCGGGAACTGTAGGGTGGGGGAGAGAATTTGATATATCGTAGAGAGAATCAATGGTGTTTACCTCAAGTCCGCTGAACTTTACCAGCAGTGAGCCGACAATTACAGCGATAAGTGAGGCAGGTATCTTTTCCAGTTTTTTCGGCCAGAAAATAAGTATCGCCAGTGATATGACGCCCACCAACAGTGCCTGCCAGTTGATGGTGCCGATGCAGTTTACTATCTCCTTGACCTTGTCGATGGTCTCAATGGGCTTGTTTTTGAAGGTAAGGCCCATGAAGTCCTTTATCTGTCCCAGGAGGATAGTTACGGCGATACCGAAGGTAAATCCCGTGGTGATAGTGCCGGGGATATACTTGATGAGAGTTCCGAAGCGGCACAGACCCATGATGATGAGTATGATTCCTGCCATAATAGCGGAGATAGCCAGACCGTCCATGCCCTCTGCGGCGACTATGCCTGCAACAGTTGTAGCGAAGGCAGCCGTAGGACCTGCTATCTGCACACGGCTTCCGCCCAGGAATGAAACTATGAAACCTGCGATTATAGCGGTGTACAGACCCTGCTCAGGACCCACTCCCGACGCAAGTGCCAGCGCTATTGAGAGTGGCAGGGCGATGATAGCGACGATGACGCCTGCTATGATGTCCTTGATGAACTGTTCCTTGGTGTAGGTCTTCATTACCGAGAAAAGCTTGGGTTTCAGCTTTTCCTCAGTTGGTTTTAATGCTTTTTCAGCCATTTCACTAACCTCTTTTTCTCATGATTTCTCTTGTAAACAAACGCAACGTTTACTATTATACTACTAAAAATAGCGGTTTTCAAGAGGTTTTCAGCGCGGAGGAAAATTTTGTCGGATTATATATAATCCTGCGGACTGTTGAGAAATCATTCAGCAATATTCGCACCTTTGAGAGAGTCAGGCGGCAAAAAAACAGGGACGTCATGTGACGTCCCTTATCACGGGCGGAAAATATCCGCTACTGAATTTAGTTTAGTCGGAGAGCGGAACGGTCCTCTTCCGGGATAGCCTGCAGGTATGTTCCGAAGAACCAGAGCAGCATTGCGAACAAGGCGGGCTCTGTCTTGGCGCGCAGTGCCATCGTGTAGGTGGTGTTGCCGAAGATACCGTTGAAGCTCCTGTCGAAAAGTCCGGTCTCGAAAAGTCCTGCGATGTTGAGGATAAGTGAAGCTCCGATGAGCAGCAGCATGGCATTGCGGAGAAGCTTTCTGTTGCGCTTTGTGTTGAACTCTCCCTTTGCGGTGTTGAGCAGAAGTTTTACGAACTGCCATACCGCCATGCCTGTTATGGCAAACACGGGCAGGTCACGGAGATAGCGGAACAGCACCACATTCCTGTATGCCCGGGGCGAAACTGCGTCCTCAAAGGGAAGCCTGCACATATACCTTAATGGATCCTCCATGATAGTAAAGGGCAGCCATACGCTGTATTCGTCGCCCTTCATAACGCGGATAAGCTCATAGGTGCGGACACCCAGTCTCCACAGGATAAAGCCTGCGGCTGCGGCAGTTATAACTGCCGACATGGCTTTCAGCGCCTTTGAAATACTGGCGGAGTCCTTCTTTTCGCGGACCTTTTCGTACATTATCAGCACAAAGGCTCCGCATATCATCAGGAAGGGCAGGACGAGAACATCGTATATCTGGAAATAATGCCGCCGCTCAGTGAAAACACCGATCATGCCGTCAAAAGCCGAAGTTTTACTGATAAAATTGACTTTGAAAAAGATGTACAGGTTCCCGACAGCGTACAATATGCCGCCGAAAAGGAAATAACGCCACGCTCTTCCGCAGAAAATGCGCTTTTTGTCGCCGCTGCGCAGAGCCAGTATCAGACAGCCGATAAGCACAATGGAAGGCACCATGCCCAGATAGTTCAGTGCCTTCTGTGCCGCAGTTTGCTCCACAGGGGCGTTTATCCTGTCCAGATAGGCGGAATAATCCGCGTCTGAGGCAAAGGAGTTGTCACGGTCAAACTCTACGAAGAAGGTGCCGCAGTACTGGTGGAAGAGGAAAGGGGAGTCCTCGGTGGCGGATTTTGGAATATCGTAGCCCCTCATCTTTTCAAATGCGAACACAATGGTGTTCCAGAAAATCAGGAAGACCGTTGCAGCGATCACGCATTTGAGGATAAAATATATCAGGTGAAGCCTTTTATGTATTTTTTCAGGGATAACATCGGTGGGTCTGGTTTCTCTTTTTTTCATAGTGAGACCTCCTTTGCAGCGTAGATATTGTATATATCAAATATACTCATTAATCATATTTTACACCCTGTTATCCCTGCTGTCAATATACTGCATATATAGTTCATAAAAAGTTTACAGCCACAGAGCTTTTGCTCTGTGGCTGTATGTTTCGGTATGAAAGATCAGACTCTTCTGACGTAGGACAGGCATACCCAGCGGCAGCCCGTGGGACTGATGGAGACCCAGTCTCCGCATATATCATAGTAGCTGACTCTCTTGCCTCCGCAGAGAAGGCCTACCTTCTGATAGCTGGTAGAGGGGCCTGTTCTGATGTTGACGTTCTGCAGTGCTTCGATAGTGCCGAGAGCAGAAGAAGCTTCTGCGTTTATGGAGTTAACGAGTGGTGTGCTGCTGTTGGATGAGATGAGTGCCGATGGTGCTGCGACTGCTGAAAAAACAGTGGCTGCGGCGATGGTGGAGCAGATGAGTTTCTTGACTTTTAGCATGATGTGACCTCCATAAGATTATATTAACGGCTCAGCCGTCAGCACAATAGTATCATACTTTTGCGGCAATGTCAATAGTTTTTTGCCGTAAATACTATTATTTTATGTATACATCTCTCTCCTTGGATATAACTCCCTCAAGCTCGTATGTGACCTCAAGTGTCATGGTATCACCGTTCTCGCAGGTCTTTATGTCACGGCTGAGTATCTCCGTGTCCTCGGAGAGGAAGTTCTTCTCGTAGATGAAAACACGCTCCATGAGTTTTTCACGGAGCTCATCTTCGGTATACTCCCTGACCGTGGGAGCGGTCTCGGTGACGGTGCAGACCTCTGTACCGATGGGGAGCTCCCTTCCGAAGAGCACCAGGGGCTTTTCCGTGACCTCGCTTGTAGAGCTCTCATAGTCGGATCTGCCGAAAAACAGGGGTATCCTCAGCCCGAACAGCTTCAGATAACGCTCCTGAGAGGTCTCTCCCGTGGGGGCAGACTCCTCTGAACTGAAGGCGCCCGAGAAGCGGACTGTTTCGGTGTACTTTCCCCGTATCTCGCCCATGGCGTGATATACCGAGATGTGCCCGTTATATGCCTCCCAGATGGCGCTGACCAGCAGTGTGCCCTTGGGGACATAGTCTCCCACAACTCGGAGCAGCTGACCGCTTCGTATGCAGACCTCAGTTATTTCGGCGTCCCGGGCGGCAAAGATATTTGCGGGTATCCTTGTGCGGAGTACAGTGGGCTTCGGCTCGGCTTCACGTATCTGGAGCTCTATCCTGTTGCCGCTGCGCCGTATGCCTGCCCAGGCGATCCCCTCAACAAGGAAGGGGAGCTTCTTCTCGCAGGAGCGCAGGTCGGTGCAGGGGAGAAAGGCTCCCTCACGGACGTCCAGCTCCTCAAGGGCGGCGAGTATGACTTCGTCGCTGACTGCGGAATTTCCCTGTATGTCTATGACCGCAATTGACTGAGAAGACCAGAATATGGCTGCTGCTGCACCTACTGCGCCGATGAAAAGTCCAAAGCGCTTGCGATAGAGGAAGATTTTTGCCCCGAAACTTTCATATTCGGCAGCTTTCAGTTCTGCGCCGCATTCCTCAGCCAGAGCTGTGACCGCTTTCAGGTCGCTGCGGAAAATGTCTCCGCAGAACAGCTCCCCCTTGCAGAACTGCTGCCGACAGCCTATACCGCCGTCATGGAGCTTATTGACGAATTTATATAACTCCTTCCCCTTTACGTTTATCCTCAGTCTTCTCCTCAGCTTCAAAACGTCTCCTCCTTTCAGTCAGACTTATCTGTTCAATGCAGCCGCGGATGACCAGTCCTCCTGTGCTGAAATCGTAGGCTTTAAGGTCGTTTCCCCTTATATCGATGGTAAGACCTCCGGAGACTATCCTCATGTACACCTGGTCATACTCCTCTATTCTTCGGCAGTTGTCTATGATGAGCTCCTTGTTCCCGGAAATGTGTATACCTTCGCTGAGAAATAGCTTTTCGCGGGCAAGCTCTGACAGCCATTCAAACATAAGCGTCACTCCTGTATATTTTTTCACTTCCAATAATATGATTAATGGGGTGATGATTATGATGAAAAAGGCGGTAAAAGCGGCAGGACTTGCAGCCGCAGCTGTGTTTTTTCTGCTTTGTCTTACCGATACAGAGTGCGCTGCAGTGGCGGTCAGGGACAGCGTCAGGCGCTGCCTTGATACTGTCATACCCTCGCTTTTTGCAATGATGACAGCATCAGCCCTCATTATCAGCAGCGGTCTTACATCAGCTGTGCCGCGGTGGGCAGGTCGGCTCAGTAGAGCCATTTTCGGCATGGAGGGGCGGGAGCTGCCTGTTTTTACCTTCGGCATGGTTGCAGGCTATCCCGTGGGAGTGAAAATGCTGTGCAGTGAGTATCTTTCGGGACACATTACAAAGCGTCGGGCAGAGCTTCTGTCGGGACTGTGCTTCGGTGCAGGGCCTGCGTTCATATTCGGCTGCATATCGGGACAGCTTTACGGTTCCCGTCGGGCAGGCCTGCTTATACTGGTGTCGACGGTGTCCGCAAATGCGATGCTTGCACTTTTTATGGCACCTGTTTTGCGCAGGACGGCTCCGGAGACGAAAATACCGCGCCGTTTTCACATATCTCCGCAGATGCTTACGGACTCCGTTCTTGGCAGCGGCAGGGCTATGGGAGAGATATGCGCAATGATAGTGTTCTTTTCTGTGGTCACGGCACTTCTCATCAAAGCGGCCGGGGCAGCAGTGGGGGAGCTTCCGGGGAAGCTCCCCTACCTCGGCGGTATGACCGCCGAGGCGCCAATCGCCGCGCTTTTAGATGTGACCAATGTGGCAGGATTTCCCCGCGGCGATTGGCTGCTGCTGCCCCTGATAAGCGGCCTTACCGCCTTTGGAGGCGTCTGTGTACTGTTGCAGCTTGCTGCGCTGACCCGCGGGAAGCTGTCGCTGGTGCCATTTATAATAATGAGAGTAGCAGCGGCGGTGCTGAGCTATATCATCTGCCGCGGACTGCTGCCCCTGTTCATGGAAGGAGAGACCACGGCGGTGAGCAGCATAAGGACTGAGGGCACACGTTCTGTCAGCCCCGTACCGTCAGTGATGCTCATTATAATGACAGCAGCGCTTATGCTGGAATTTGGCAGCAAAAAAGAGACTTACGGCACAGAAATTTGCACCAAATAGCTTTAGATTTGTACACAGTGCCAAAAATTGTGAAAGCTTGCAGAAAAGGCTTGATTTATTGTAAAAAGGTGGTAAAATATAATTAGCACTCGGAGAGAAAGAGTGCTAAACAGAAAAGTGTATATTAATTATCAGGAGGTATATATCATGACTATCAAACCATTACAGGACAGAGTTGTAGTAAAAATGGTCGAGGCTGAGGAGACTACCAAGAGCGGTATCATTCTTTCAGGATCGGCAAAGGAAAAGCCTGAGGTAGCTGAGGTCGTTGAAGTAGGCCCCGGAACTTCTGACATAAAAATGGAGGTAAAGAAGGGCGATAAGGTGCTCATCTCCAAGTATTCGGGAACAAACGTAAAGCTTGAGGGAGAGGAATACATCATCGTAAAGATGGAAGACATCCTCGCAACAGTAAAATAATGCATAATTATGAATGCATAATTCATAATGGCAGTATCGACTGAAGCCGATGACCAGAATATGGCTGCTGATAAGCAGACACAATTAATTATGCATTATGAATTATGAATTATGAATTGAAATAAAGGAGTAATTTATCATGGCTAAGGATATAAAGTACGGCGAAGACGCAAGAAAGTCACTTCAGGCAGGTATCGACAAGCTTGCTGATACAGTCAGAATAACAATGGGACCCAAGGGCAGGAACGTAGTTCTTGACAAGAAGTTCGGCGCTCCCCTTATCACAAACGACGGTGTTACTATCGCCAAGGACATCGAGCTTGAGGACGCTTTCGAGAACATGGGCGCTCAGCTGGTCAAGGAAGTTGCTACAAAGACCAACGATGCAGCAGGTGACGGTACAACAACAGCTACACTTCTCGCACAGACCATCGTTCGCGAGGGTATGAAGAACATCGCAGCAGGCGCTAACCCCATGGTGCTCAAGAAAGGTATCGCTAAGGCTGTTGACGCTGCTGTAAAGGCTATCGTTGACAATTCAAAGGCTGTTCAGGGCAGCGAGGACATCGCAAGAGTAGGTACAGTTTCATCAGCTGATGAGAATGTGGGCAAGCTCATTGCAGAGGCTATGGAGAAGGTAACTGCTGACGGCGTTATCACTATCGAGGAGAGCAAGACTGCCGAGACCTACAGCGAGGTAGTAGAGGGTATGCAGTTCGACAGAGGCTACATCTCACCCTACATGGTTACAGATACTGACAAGATGGAAGCTGTTTACGATGACGCTTTCGTTCTTATCACAGATAAGAAGATATCTTCTATCCAGGAGATCCTTCCCCTTCTCGAGCAGATCGTGAAGATGGGCAAGAAGCTGGTCATCATTGCTGAGGACGTTGAGGGCGAGGCTCTTACAACTATCATTCTCAACAACCTCCGCGGCACATTCAAGGTTGCAGCAGTAAAGGCTCCCGGCTTCGGCGACAGACGCAAGGAGATGCTGAAGGATATCGCAGTTCTTACAGGCGGCGAGGTAATTTCTTCAGAGCTTGGTCTTGAGCTTTCAGAGACCGCTATCGACCAGCTCGGTCAGGCTAAGCAGGTAGTTATCCAGAAGGAGAACACCATCATCGTTGACGGCGCAGGCGACAAGAAGGCTATCCAGTCAAGAGTACACCAGATCCGTGCAGCTATCGAGACCACAACATCTGACTTTGACCGCGAGAAGCTCCAGGAGAGACTTGCAAAGCTTGCAGGCGGTGTTGCAGTTATCAAGGTCGGCGCAGCTACTGAGATCGAGATGAAGGAGAAGAAGCTCCGTATCGAGGACGCTCTTGCAGCTACAAAGGCAGCTGTTGAAGAGGGTATCGTAGCGGGCGGCGGTACAGCATTTGTAAACGCTATGCCCGCAGTAAACAAGCTCATCCCCACACTTGAGGGCGATGAAAAGACAGGCGCAAAGATAATCCTCAAGGCACTTGAGGCTCCTGTTCGTCAGATCGCTGAGAACGCAGGTCTTGAGGGCAGCGTTATCGTTGACGAGATCGTTCGTTCACGCAAGGTAGGCTACGGCTTCGACGCATACAACGAGGTATACACAGACATGATCCCCGCAGGAATCGTTGATCCTACAAAGGTAACAAGAAGCGCACTCCAGAACGCTGCTTCCGTTGCATCTATGGTACTCACCACAGAGAGCCTTGTAGCAGACATCAAGGAGGATGCTCCCGCAGCACCCGCAATGCCCGCAGGCGGTATGTATTAATCAAAGATAAAGCACTAAAGCCCTCTCCGAGCGGGAGGGCTTTATTTCTGTCTTATCAGAACTTACGGAGGTACTATGATAACAGTCAGCAATGTCAGCGTCCAGTTCGGCGGCTCGACGCTTTTCAAAAACGTAAACCTTAAATTCACCAACGGCAACTGCTACGGTGTCATCGGTGCAAACGGCGCAGGCAAGTCCACATTTCTCCGTGTACTCTGCAGAGACCTTGAGCCTGCCTCGGGCGAGGTAGTAATGCCAAAGGAGGAGCGTCTCAGCGTCCTCAAGCAGGACCACTTCGCATATGACGAGTACACTGTCCTCGACACCGTAATTATGGGCAACGCCCGTCTTTACCAGATAATGCAGGAGAAGGACGCCCTCTATGCCAAGGAGGATTTCTCCGAGGAGGACGGCGTCAAGGCTTCCGAGCTGGAGGGTGAATTTGCCGAGCTCAACGGCTGGGAGGCAGAGTCCGACGCCTCAAAGCTCATACAGGGACTGGGACTCTCCGAGGATATACTCTATTCCCAGATGTCAACTCTCTCGGGTAACGAGAAGGTAAAGGTGCTGCTGGCACAGGCGCTTTTCGGCAACCCCGATATTATCCTTCTTGACGAGCCTACCAACCACCTTGACATAGACGCAGTACGCTGGCTGGAGGAGTTCCTCTCGGAGTACTTCGGTACAGTCATCGTGGTATCTCATGACCGTCACTTCCTCAACAACGTCTGCACTCACATCGTTGATATCGACTATAACAAGATAAAGATGTATGTGGGTAACTATGAGTTCTGGTATGAGTCCAGTCAGCTCATACAGCGCATGATAAAGCAGCAGAATAAGAAGAACGAGGAGAAGATAAAGGAGCTGAAGGACTTCATCGCAAGGTTCTCGGCAAACAAATCCAAGTCCAATCAGGCAACGTCGCGCCGTAAGCTCATCGAGAAGCTGACCGTTGAGGAGCTTCCTGCATCAAGCAGAAGATACCCGTTCATCGGCTTCGACATGGACAGGGAACTGGGCAAGGATATTCTCCAGGTAGAGGGGCTTACCAAGACAGTTGACGGAGTAAAGCTCCTCGACAACGTAAGCTTCACTCTCGGCAGGAATGACAAGGTAGCCTTTGTGGGTGAGAGCGAGCAGGCTATCACCATGCTGTTCAAGATACTCATGGAGGAGGAGCAGCCTGACTCGGGAAGCTTCAAATGGGGCGTTTCTGTCACTACCTCGTATATGCCTGTTGACAACTCCGAATACTTCAACGGCTGTGAGCTGTCCATACTTGACTGGATAAGACAGTATTCCGTAAAGGACGAGACCGAGACCTATCTCCGCGGCTTCCTGGGACGTATGCTGTTCTCGGGGGACGACGTTTACAAGCCTGTAAACGTGCTTTCGGGAGGCGAAAAGGTGAGATGTATGTTCTCGCGCATGATGCTTTTCGGCTCAAACGTGCTGGTGCTTGACCGTCCTACAAACCACCTTGACCTTGAGAGCATTACCGCAGTCAACAACAGCCTTATCAACTTCAAGGCCGTAGTTCTGCTGGCTTCTCACGACCACGAGATAATGCAGACCACTGCCAACCGCATAATCGAAATACTTCCCACAGGCTGCCTTGACAGACAGGGAACCTATGAGGAGTTCATCGACTTCAAGAAATCCCTTGAGAATAAGCAGTGAATAAGCTGTTAGTGATTAGTGCATAGTGCTTAGTAGGGGCGGCGTTCCGCCGCCCGTGAAAGAATTGCACGTTGCAGGGATGGCGCTTTTTTCCCCCGTAATATGTGCGTTTACATCGGACAAAACGTAAAGCCCGTGAGCTGCCATAGACAGCCGCGGGCTTTTTCGTTACATATTATCACGTCATGAAACGTAAGGGACAAGGTATTGGCTGCACAGCTCCCGCCAGCGCTCGTAGTAGTCCGAGCTGTGTACCAGCACAACGGCGGCACAGCCGTGAGGGTTCTGAGTGTGGCTTGTGTATGCGTCGGCGCTCATGTAGACCCGGCAGATCTTTCCGCCGATGATGAGATCAACGGTGTCGACCTCGCCGTCATCAGTCTCTCCCCCGGGAGAGAGCTCCGTCTCCTTGTATGTGCTCAGCGGCTCACATTGAGAGACCGACTCAGTCAGCAGTGACAGGTCATCGCCCTCCAGCAGAGCCAGGTCGAAGGTGTCGCCAAACAGCATGAAGTCGTCATCGGAAGTTTCCGAAAGCTGAGCCTCCAGCCAGCGGTCATCGTCCAGCTTGTAGTCCGTGAGGCATTCATTATCTGAGGTCCACAGGTCACCGTTTTGGTCGATGGTGCCTTCGTTGTGCATATAGAAGCCGCACCAGACCTTTCCGTCGGACTGTATGATAAGGTCTGACTTGGTGTAGGAATCTGCGCTGTACAGTCTTTCGCGATAGATGATACTGCTATTTTGGGCAGTATCAGAGGGTATATCTGAATTTACGATCTCCGTAAAGCTTTGTTTGGTTGGAGGCTGCGGGGTCTGGGGAGCTTTTGCGCCCGCACCGCAGCCAGCCAGTAAGAGGGTTGATAAAGCGGCTGATGTCAGTCGTTTCATGGCATAGCCTCCTAGATCCGTGAAAAGACTTCTCCTATTCTGTCGCAGATGAGAAGGTCGGCATTTCTGTCCATTGGGGTAGGCGCCATATTTATGATGACAAGGTCTTTCCCCTTGAAATAGCGGATAAGACCTGCTGCGGGATACACATTGAGAGATGTTCCGCCGATGATAAGGGTATCGGCAGAGGCGATGGCGTTGACAGCTCCGCTTACGGTGCTGTCGTCGAGAGCCTCCTCATAGAGCACCACATCGGGCTTGACCGTGCCGCCGCATTCACACTTCGGCACACCCTGAGAGTTCACTATATACTGCACATCGTGGAACTTTCCGCACTTGGTGCAGTAGTTGCGGAGTACGCTTCCGTGGAGCTCATAGACTGTTTTGCTGCCCGCCGCCTGGTGGAGACCGTCGATGTTCTGGGTCACTACGGCGGTGAGCTTTCCCTCTGCCTCAAGCTGAGCCAGCTTTAAGTGAGCGGCATTGGGCTTTGCGTCGAGGCAGAGCATTTTCGCTCTGTAAAAGCGGTAGAACTCCTCGGTCTTCTCCATGAAGAAGGTATGGCTGAGGATAGTCTCGGGGGGATAGTCCCACTGCTGACTGTAAAGACCGTCAACACTGCGGAAATCAGGGATTCCGCTTTCCGTGGAGACTCCTGCGCCGCCGAAGAATACTATACTGTGTGAATTTCTGACTATTTCCGCCAGCTTTTCGATATTATCCATATTATAAGTCTCCCATGACCTTAACGTAGAATTTTCTTGTTCTGGGACCGTCGAATTCGCAGAAGTAGATGTCCTGCCATGTGCCCAGAAGGAGCTTGCCTCCTGTGATGATCACGGTCTCGCTGGCACCTACGGCAGAGGATTTTATGTGGGCATCGGAATTACCCTCGGCGTGTCTGAAGCTCTGGAGGTCGGGGAAAAACTTATTCATGCCCTTGATGAAGTCGGTCTGGACATCGGGGTCTGCGTTCTCATTTATAGTGATAGCCGCAGTGGTGTGGGGGCAGAATATGATACATACGCCCTCCAGAACGCCGCTTTCCTTGACGGCTTCACTGACCTCCCGTGTTATATCCACAAGTCCCTCAGCGGGAGTGCTGAGCTTGAAGTTGAAAACCATTTATATCGATCCTTTCATATTCCCGCTGCAGTGACGGGAAGCAAGAACTATTTTATTTCTGAACTGACTGATAGTATTTGCAGAAATAATTCAGGGGACATTCTCCGCACTTCGGCTTTCTTGCCACGCATATATCCCTGCCGAATTCCACAGTTCTGTGGCAGAAATCCGAGGATACCTCAGGGGGATAAGCTTCACAAGGTCCTTTTCCACCTTGCCGGGCTCCTTGTTTTTGGTAAGCCCCAGCCTGCCCGTGATACGGATGCAGTGGGTGTCGGTGACCATGGCAGGCTTGCCGTAGACGTCGCCCATTATAAGGTTGGCGGTCTTTCTGCCCACACCCGAAAGTGAGAGGAGCTCCTCCATGGTATCGGGGACAACTCCGCCGAAGTCATTGATGAGCTGACCAGCCATTTCCTTGAGGCTCTTGGCCTTGTTGCGGTAAAAGCCGCAGGGCTTCACGTCCTGCTCAAGCTCTGCAAGGTCAGCCTCTGCGAATGCCTCAAGACTGGGGTATTTTTTGAAAAGAGTCTTTGTGACTATATTCACTCTCGCGTCGGTGCACTGCGCCGCCAGTCTTGTGGCGAACAGCGGCTCGTAGGGCTTTTCGTAATCGAGGGTACAGACAGCATCGGGGTAGAGCTTCTCAAGCTCGCTGACCGCAAGTGCCGCTATCTCTTTTTTAGTCATTTATCGGACTCCTTCAGTGTTTTCTGTTTTGCAAGTATCTCATCGTATACCCGGTACATTTTCTGCACGGTATTTTCGAGGAAGTAGTAGTGCTTGATGTAGAACATCAGCAGCACCAGTATCATGGTAACGAGAATGAGAACGGGGACGTTTACGGTAAAGACCAGTACTGCGATGAATACGGTGAGGATAAGTGCGAACAGCATAGTCACAAGGAAGTGGACTATCCTTTCATGCTGCATGAAGGCTATCTTGTCCATATGCTCAGCCATAATGCTGTCAAGCTCGGCAGAGTCGGTGCACTTTTCCAGCCTTTCCTGTACCCGTTTCATATAGTTAGTCAGATATTCGGTCATTTTCTCACGCTCCATGAACAAAGTAAACGAAACTCTACTGAAATTATATACCTTTTTAGCAAATATGTCAATACATCGGACACAAAGTTCAGAGTTTATTCAAATAATGATTTAAGCGGATTTAAGCTGTTTTTGAGCTATTTGCCAAATGAGAAGCCGCTGAGATTGTGCGTGCATACGAATTTTTGTGCAGAAATATAAACTTTTTGTAACACTTATTGATTTTAGCTAAACTAAGCGCTATAATTAAAGTACAGATATTTTTGTTTAATGGAGGATATTAACATGAGAAACAATTTACTGAGGAAGGCAGGAGCAGCACTTATGTCGGCAGCTATGGCACTTAACGGCGCCGTATACAGTGCAGCTACAGTCAACGCAGCGGACGAACCGCTGAAGATCGAGTTCGAGGACGCCAAGATAACAGGCGATGTTACCGTTGAGAAGGACGCATCTGCCAGCGGCGGCTCAGTACTGAAAATGACTGAGAGCGGCACCATCGAGCTGACTGTCAATGTTGAAAAAGCAGGCTCCTACAAGCTCACATTCTACGCATTCGGTATCGGAAGCGACAAGCAGCAGAACCTGAGCGTAAACGGTACTTCACAGGGCGCTATCGGTATCCCTCAGGGAACCGAGTACACCGCCATAGCAGTTCCCGCTATCATGCTGAAGGCAGGCGACAACACCGTGACCATAGAGAAATCATGGGGCTGGTCACAGTTCGACTACCTTACAGTAGAGTCTATGGCAGCTGCAAAGATAGAGGCTAAGCAGACCGCTCCCTGCGACCAGCTTGCTACCGTTGAGACCCAGAGCCTTATGGCTTATCTGGCAGAGGTCTACGGCAAGCAGATAATCTCGGGTCAGCAGGAGATATACAGCGGCGGCCCTCACGGCCTTGAGACCGAGTTCGAGTACCTGAAGGATACCACAGGTCATTACCCCGCTATCAGAGGCTTTGACTACGGAAACTTCTGCTGTCCCGCATTCGGCAGTGACGACGGCTCCACAAAGAGAGTCCTTGACTGGGTAAAGAACAGGAACGGTATCGCTACCGCTTCCTTCCACCTGAACGTGCCCAAGGATTTTGAAAACTTTAAGATCGGCTCGCGCATCGACTGGTCAAATACCACATATACCGCCAAGGACACAGATTTTTCGCCCTCTAAGGCTGCAACTCCCGGTACCAAGGAGAATGAGTACTACCTTGCAGCTCTGAAAACTCTCGCAGCCGAGTTCAACAAGCTTGAGGCAGAAGGCGTTCCCGTTATCTGGAGACCTCTCCACGAGGCTGAAGGCGGCGGCGGTGAGACAGGCTCATGGTTCTGGTGGGGCAGGGAAGGCTCCGCAGCTTACAAGAAGCTCTGGATATATACCTATGAGACTCTCACTAACGATCTTAACTGCCACAACCTTATCTGGGAGTGGAACAGCTATAACTTCGATACCTCTAAGAACTGGTACCCCGGCGATGCCTATGTTGACATCATCGGCTATGATAAGTACAGCTGTACAGACTGGTCCACAGGAAGCGCAAGATACTATCACAATGACAGTCCCTTCGCCTCCACATTCTACGGACTTATGGAAAAGTATGACAGCGCAAAGATGATCTCTATGGCTGAGAACGACTGCTTCTCAACACCTGACAAGATGCAGGAGGAGGGCGCAGCATGGCTGTACTTCTGTACATGGTATGACGGCGGAAGCGACACCACCAACTTCCTTTCAAATCCCACCTTCAACACAAAGGAAGACACTATCGCTATGTATCAGAGCGATTACTGCGTAACTCTTGATGAGCTTCCCGCAAACCTCTACAATCGTGAGGGCGTTACACCTCCCGATCCCGCAAAGACAACTACCACAACAACTACTACCACAGACCCCAACGCTACCACCACCACAACTGCATACAAGTTCGAGATACAGAAGAAGAACGTTTCTGTTCCCGAAATGCCTGAGAATGCTGTTGGCAAGGAGCTTGAGATCAATATCAATGGCGCAGCAGGCGCTTCCATCGGCGGCGGAGTAGGCTTCGGCACAACTGCCGATGACTGGCAGAATATCGAGTGGAAGGGCAATGCAGATGCTGACGGCAACCTCAAGGTTGTGGTCGATCTCAAGGAAATGCCCGACACCATAAAGAACTGCGAGGTGCAGGTATGGTGGTCCAATACCTGGAATGCAGCAGCAGAGTCCAGCGTTGACCAGCCCTACAAGATAGGCGACTGCAAGGTGAACTTCCTTATGGGCGGCGCACTTGAAAGCTTATGGGGCGACACCAACGAGGACGGTACAGTTGAGCTGGCAGACGCTATCCTCATCATGCAGGCTCTTGCAAATCCCGACAAGTACGGTCTCGAGGGCGCAGACAAGCACCATCTGACCGGCGAGGGCAAGAGAGTGGGCGATGTTGATACAGCTACTGAGGGACTTACCTCCAACGACGCTCTGTTCATTCAGGAATACCTCCTTCACAAGAGAGCCTCTCTCACACCCAGTGCAGAATAAATAAAACCAGCCCCGAGGCGAATAAGCTTCGGGGCGTTTTCATTGCTGTGTAAAATCATAATTTAGCGCGTATGCGCTAAGTTGATAGTTGAAAGTTGAGAGTTAATGTGTTCGCTTCGCTCACAATATTTAAATATTGTCGCCGCAGGCGACTCCACAACTTTCAACTCTAAAC
>Ga0116174_10000285_pt1 | contig 52293 bp, 45 predicted proteins | sample AD_UKC087_MetaG_FD_89801 | JGI IMG/M metagenome (GOLD analysis project Ga0116174, IMG submission 89801) | Active sludge microbial communities of municipal wastewater-treating anaerobic digesters from USA - AD_UKC087_MetaG | ecosystem: Engineered > Bioreactor > Anaerobic > Digestate | place: USA...
GGGGGCTAACGTGGGGGGAAGGGCAGGGAATCGGGGGAAACAAATAAGAACCAGGGATGGCGGGAACAAACAAAGGCCAGGAATCGGGGAACAAACAAAGGCCAGGGATGGGGGGAACAAACAAAGGCCAGGGATGGGGGGAACAAACAAAGGCCAGGGATGGGGGGAACAAACAAAGGCCAGGGATAGGGGGAACAAACAAGGGCAAGGATGGGGGAAACACCCCCCCCCAACTGACATCCGTCATAGCCTTAATCCCCCCAAAGCCCTACAACCCCCGCCATGGTGGAAACGCCTTACCCCGCTCATTTTGCCCGCGAACTCACCACCGTTCGCGCGATGATCGGAATTTACTGCCGCGATCATCACGGAAAACACCCGGGCCTTTGCGAATCCTGCGAACAGCTCTGGAACTACGTTCGCGAACGCACCGAACGATGCCCATTCGGCACCGAAAAACCGACTTGCGCAAGATGCCCCGTGCATTGCTACCAAAAAGAGATGAGAGAGCGGATTCGTCAGGTGATGCGCTACGCTGGACCTCGCATGATATGGCGCCATCCCTGGCTCACCCTCGTGCATAAATGGCACGGCAGAAAAGAAGCACCGGATTTACGGACCGTGCGAAAACGCGCGGGTCGACGAGATACACAAGGAGAGTGAACATGACGACATGGCACGAGTTGTTGATGCGCGACCACGAGGTCACCGAGCGGCTTTTCGAAGCCTTCGGCAACGCGTTGGCACGGGAAGATGGGCCCGGTATCAAAGCCGTTCGAATGGCAAGGCTCTACTTTTCCGAATACGTGGATCGTTGTCACAACCAAAAAGAAGAGCAGCACCTCTTCCCCCTCATCGAAAAACGCGGCATTCCCCGTCGCGGCGGCCCCCTCGCCGTCATGATCAGCGAACACGGCAAAAGCCAGACCATGCTCTCCACCCTGGTGCCCCTGATGGAGGCTTACGAACAAGGTGACAAATCCACCCTCGAGCCGCTTCGCCAAGCGTTCGCCGAATACAGCACGTTATTGAAAAACCACTTCTGGAAAGAGAACGACATCCTGTATCCGATGGCGCGAAAAGTCCTGTCCGAAGAGGATGGCGCCAGCATCGTGCAAGGCATCGAGGCGTTGGAAGCCAGCTTCGGCCCCGACACCCGAGCCAAGTATTACGATATGGCCAACCAAATCGAGGTCCACGGCGGCATCGAAGCGTTGTCCAAATCCCTCGATCCCGACGTGCTCGCCGCCATCCTCGACACCCTTCCCGTCGAACTATCGTTCGTGGACGAAAACGATGTCGTTCGCTACTTCTCCCACGAACACCTTCCGAAAATGTTCCCTCGCACCCGCGGCGTCATCGGCAACACGGTGCAAAACTGCCATCCGCAAAAAAGCGTACACCTGGTCAATCAAATCCTCGCCGACTTCAAGGCCGGCAAGCGCGACGACGCCGAGTTCTGGATCGACATGGGAGGAAAGAAAATCCACATCCGCTACATGCCCGTTCGCAACCAGCAAGGCACCTATCTGGGCTGCCTCGAAACCGTGCAGGACATCACCCATATTCAGTCCCTGACCGGGCAAAAACGTCTTCTCGACGAGGAATAATCACAAAATCAGCTTATTTTCCGCGTGAAAACACGCGCGCGATCACGCCTTCGCGGCGGCATCGTAGGCGTGAACCAAGCTCGCGGCCGCACGGACAATGTCGTCTTCGCTCGTTTCACGCCCGAGCGAAAGACGAACGGCGCCGAGCGCCACCGCATCCGATATCCCCATGGCCTTGAGAATCGTCGAGGGCGTTTCGCTTCCCGCATGACAGGCGGACCCCGTGGACGCCGCCACATCCTGGGCCCGCGCCAACACCTCACTCCCCTTCACCCCGGGAAAAGATACATTCAACGTATTGGGAAGACGCTCGCTTGGGTGTCCATTTAGGGATAGACCGGGAATCTTCTCTTTCAGCAACTCCCACAGCTTGTCCCGAAGGCCCCTCTGACGATCGGCTTGCCGCGCGCCATCGCGTTCGGCAAGCGCGCAGGCGGCTCCCAGCCCCACGATACTGGCCACATTTTCCGTTCCCGGCCGCATGCCCCGTTCATGCCCCGCGCCGAACAATAGCGGTGAAATCTTGATTCCCTTGCGAAGATACAACGCCCCTACCCCCTTGGGCGCATACAACTTATGTCCCGCTATGGATAGCATGTCCACACCGAGATCCGCAACCCGCGTCGGCACCTTGCCCACCGCTTGCGCGGCATCCGTATGAACGATGACACCGCGCGCCCGCGCCTCATGCGCGATCTCACGCACACCCATCAACGTCCCCGTCTCGTTGTTCGCAAGCATCACCGTCACCAACACCGTATCTCGTTCCAACGCTTGCACGACCGCACCCGGATCGACCCGACCGAAAGAATCGACGGCCACACGCGTCACACGCACGTTTTGCCGCTCCAACTGCCGGCAAGGCATCTCGATGGCCGGATGCTCGACCGCGGAGGTCAAGACATGCATGGCGCCAGCATGTGTCGCCGTCAGCCCCCGCAGGGCGAGATTGTTGGATTCCGTGCCTCCAGATGTGAAAACCACTTCTTCCGATGAGCATCCCAGCAGCGAGGCCACCTGTTCCCGCGCCGCTTCCACCGCCGCCCTGGCCCGCAACCCAACCTCATGACCACTCGAAGGATTGCCGAAGTGCGTCGTGAGATACGGCAGCATCGCTTCCACGACATCGGGATGCAAAGGCGTGGTCGCGTTATGGTCCAGATAGATGGAAGCCATCAAAACACCAGGACTTTTTGCGCTTCCAGGGTGGCCTGGGTCAACGCATCGAGCGTGCTGCGCCGCGCCCCTTGCACGACTTCATCCTCCCCAATGCCCCGCGCATCCATGCACGTTCCACAAAGCCATACTTCAGCTCCACGCTTCAGCACGAGTTCGATCATGCGCTCGAGGTTGTAGTAGCCGTTCGGTGTTTTCTGCCCTTTTTTGGCCGAACTGACGGCATCCCCCATGAGAAAAACCACCATCTCCGGCTCTTGCTCGTCCATCTTCAGCATATTCGCCGCAAGACGAAGACCGTTATACGTTCGCTCCGTACCATAAGGCGGATCGTTCAAAATGATGAGCGTTTTCATGAATGGAATCCTTTCGTCGTGATGCGCCGGAACCGATGAATCCTTCGTATCGGAGTCATCGGTCGGGGCCAACGGCAGATGACGCCGAACCCGCGCTCGATGCCGAAGCCGCAGGCGTGGCAGCCGCCTCGGGCGCGATGGCCTCGGGACTATCCCCATCCCCTACCCCGGCGTCCTTGTCGTCAGGCAATGCGTTGTCGGACGGTTCGACCGCGGGCATCATGAGCTGGGGATCGCGGAATGCACTCGCATAGTGCAGCAATTGTCCCATGCTCACGGCGCCTTCGGCACTGAGGACCATTACCTGCGCGGCCATATTCAAACCAAGGACGCTCTGGAGTTTGCTCAATCCATCGACGGCAGACCCTTCGAAACGCATCGGCGTCGACGCCGGATCTCGCTTCAACGTCCACCCATTTTCCATGACATGCAGATGCACCAGCCGGGGGTCCCACCCTTCCGCCGAAGGACCGAAGGTCGTAAGCTGCCACAACCTGGTTCCCAATTGATCGAACGGTGGCCGCGCCGATGCTTCTCCCCGCGGTTCCGATTGCAGCAACCAAAAAACCACGCCTCCCGCTCTTCCCGCAGACGATTCCGGATTGCGCTGACGATACATATCGGAACGGCCCCGGAAAGAAGGCGACTGGCTCAACGCATCGATCAAACAGGCGGCCCGACGATAGGAAAGGGTGCTCGACACGGCAAAAAATCCTTGAAATTCGACTAGTTGCGACGACACCGCCGCGCACCCGTCGGAGGAATCGAGCTTCGACAACGCCCCGAGGTTTTTGTCTCCAAGCCGTATTTCCGAAGGTCCGATTTCCAGCACCGCCTCCGGGCACGATGACTCCATGGCGTTTTTCGTGATGGGCAGGGTTTGTTGAACGCGCGGCAACCAGGCAGGCGCGCAGGAAAGAACGTCAGCCAATCGTTTCGCAGCCGATCCGGTTTGCAGATGCTGCAGCACCGCGGGCACCGCAAAAAACAGAGGAACGAAAAGCAAACTCGAAGCTGCCTTGCGAAGCCCCCAGGAACCGAGTGATTCTCGGCTGAGCATCGACATCACGGCCGCGAATAACAAGGGCACGACATAGAGCGCACTGGCGTATAGGGCGGGCCCCGCGGCGGTCCACGACTCGATCACCTTTGAAGGATCGAGATGGGGCGAAGAGGCCGAGAGCGTCATGGAGCCTTCCATCAAAGCGCTCGTATGCCGTGCCGTGACGACCCATACGATGGCGCCCATCGATAGCAACAGAGTTACCCACAACTCTCCGGCGGCTTGCACATTGGCGGCATCGGTGGGGTCATTGCGAATGGCGTGAGCCGCGACCGCGATGGCTACCAAACCGGCGAAGGCGGTAATCCAGGGCAACACACCGAGTCCTCCGAGCGGAGTCCAGAAAAGCGAGCCGATGATCATGGCGATTAGCAGGAAAGCACCACCGACCAAGCCGACTTTTCCGCCGGAACTCAGCGACCCGCGGGAAGGCCAGTGACGCAAGGAGATGGTCAACGCGCTCGCCATCATCAAGGCAGCGGCCACATACGCACCGATGACCGACGCGTTGAGGGCTTCAAAAACGCCGAGGGCAGCGACTTGGATCCTGTCCGCGCCCGCGACTCCGACAGCCTCGAAGACGTTCCCAAGACCGATTTGCGCTCCCAACACACCGACGCCGGCGACAAACGCGGGGAAAAGACCGAGCAGGAAAGCAGGAATCCGGGGAACGGCCCGCAACAGCACGCCACCCAAAATCATGATGGCCAACCCCAGCACCGAAAGCGCCATGATCAACCAACCGGCAAAGCCCGCCGCCGCCACATCCACAGGAGGACCGTCTTCGAACCCCCAATACGCAAGGGGAACCATCGAGCCGGAAAACACCAGGCCATTTGCCAAAATAATGAGCAATATCGGGTAGATGCTTCGTCTGCGCGATTTTGCCATGCTGCTCCTCCCAGTCCACGAACGTCGCGTTCAGCCACCCATGGCGGGCTATTTTTCCACGAAACCTGGTATGACGACTTCCGGTTGGCCTCGCGGCGTCGACGTGGCATGAATAAGAGGCTCCCTGCCCCCGGCTGTCAACGGGAGACGCAAGCGAAAGTCTGGCTGCGCCGACTCGTTACCGGGGTGAGCGCAGGATTCACACTGTGTTCGTAAGTTCTTGGTTTTCGAAATCAGGAACGGGAAGCATCATGGTCACGCCGCATCCACCGAGGGATGATTTCTTTTGGTTGCCGTAAGTTGCTGGGCACGAAGTTTGCTGTTTGCTTGATCGATCAACATGTCCGAACGCAATATTCCCCCTATCCTTCGACGCCTTGGACAGCTCCAAGCCGACCATCCGTGGCGCTTCCTCGCCATCGCCTTTCTCAGCTTGTTGCCCGCGCTATACGGCATTTTTGGCGCGGGGGGGCTCGGCTTCAAGTCCTCCTTCGACGAACTGCTTCCCGACAATAAAGACAGCGTCATCGAGGCACGAAGGGTCGGTGAGCGATTGGCCGGCGCATCGACCCTGACCGTTGTGGCAGAAACCCGCGCGCATCCAAACCCCGAGGCGCTCAAACGATTCGTCGATGCGCTCGTGCCCAAACTCGAAGCGCTCGGGCCTGACAAAGTGGGCGCCGTCGACTTCGGCGTGAAAAAAACCCAGGAATTTTTCGACCACAACAAGGTTCTGTACGCGCAACTCGAAGATATCCAAAAAGCCCACGACGAACTCATTTCACGCTACGACTACGAGGTCGCCAAAGCGCGCGGTGACTTCATCGACGACGACGACGTTCCCACGCCCCTGACCGCGGATAGCATCGAAGAAAAAATCCGTGGAAAATCAAGTGGTTCTGCCACAGACGCGGTGACCGGCCGGTATCGCGACGGCTACTATATGAACCCGGAAGGCAACTTCATCGCGGTTTTGATTCGCACATCCGTGTCGGGCAAGGAGGCCAAGGCCGAGTTTCGATCCGAGGTGGAGAATGTCGTGGCCTCGGTGAATCCAAGCCGTTTCGACCCATCGATGGAGGTGAACTACACGGGCAATTTCATCACGAGCGCGGAGGAATACGATGCGATCATCGGTGACCTCATGCAGGTGGGAGGCTGGGGCCTGGCCGGCGTATTAGGCGCCGTATTGCTGTTTTTCATGCGGATTCGAACCGTGGCGGCCATGGGCATGACCGTGATGATCGCCCTATTGTGGACCTTCGGTCTCACGCGGCTGACCATCGGCCACCTCAACTCCTCCACGGGTTTTCTGGTCAGCATCATCGCCGGAAACGGCATCAACTATTCCATCATGTTCATGGCGCGCTACCTGGAAGCACGTCGTGATGAAGCCGCCGATCCGAAAAACGCCATCCTGGTCGCCCACCGGGACTCGTGGATTCCCACGCTTGCCGGCTCCGCCACCGCGATGCTCGCCTATGGTTCGCTCGCCATCACGGATTTCCGCGGATTCAAGCACTTCGGCGTCATCAGTGGCTACGGCATGATCTTGTGCTGGTTCGCGACCTATCTCTTTTTACCCGCCATTCTCGCCGTCAGCGAACGTCTCGTCCCCTCGTTTCGAAAGACCGAAAAACCCACGGTCATGCGCGGATACTATGGCGTGCTCTTTGCCAAACTCGCCCGCTTTGCCCCACGGCCCATCGCCATCGTCGGCGCCATCATGGGCGCGGTAGCCGTCGTCGCCGCGGCTCTCTATCTCATCGAAGATCCGATGGAATACGATATGGCCAACGTACGCAACGAGCGAAAGGACCGCACTTCCGCGGGCCTATTGTCCGTGCGAGTCGATAAGGTCGTGGGACGAATGGGACAGGACGGCATGGCCATCATGACCGACCGTCTCGATCAAGTTCCCATGCTGGAAGTGGAACTCAATCGTCGATGGAAAGAAGCGCCGGAGGACTTGAAACCCTTTGAAAAGGTCGTATCCATCTTCTCGCTCATCCCCAAGGACCAGCCCGAAAAAATCAAGCTCGTGAGCGAAATGCGACAGCGTCTTCAACGAGCGCGAGACCGTGGATTCATCAACGACGCCGATTGGGAACGGTTGCAGCCTCATATTCCCGCGGAGGACTTGCAACCCATCACGGTGGAGAGTCTTCCTGAGCAAGTCGCCCGGCCGTTCACCGAACGCGATGGTACGCGAGGGCGCATCGTATTCATTGTGCCGAAGGAAGGATTCAGCGTGTGGGATGCGCATTATCTCATGCGCTGGGCGGATAGCTATCGGTCCACCCCCTTGCCCACGGGAGAGGTGATCAAAGGGTCGGGCAGCGCGGTTATTTTCGCGGACATGATAAAAACGGTGGGAGAAGATGCTCCCAAGGCGATTACGGTATCCGCGGCCGGATCGATTCTGGTGATATTGCTCGCGTTTCGTTTCCGACGACAGGCCTGGGGCGTGTTTTTGCCCTGGCTTGGTGGAGTGGCGGGATTGCTCGCTTTCCTTTACTTCGCCAATATCAAGCTCAATTTCTTGAGTTTCGTGACCATCCCCATCACCATCGGCATCGGTGCCGAATACGCGCATAACCTCATGCAGCGTTATCGAATCGAAGGTCCGGAACGCGTATACCGCGTGGTGGTGGAAACAGGCGGCGCGGTCATCTTGTGCGCGTTGACCACGACCCTCGGCTATCTCGCCCTCACCCTATCCATCAACCGCGGCATCGTGAGTTTCGGCCTCGCCGCCGCAGTGGGCGAAGTCATCTGCACGCTAGCTGCCGTATTGGTGCTCCCGGCGTTCTTGTTCTGGTTCGCCGATCGTCAGAAAAAAAGCCACAAACCAAAAGAAATCGCACCCTCGGTGTTTTCTTTCGCCGCGCGCGAACAACCCTGCCCGTCGGATAAGTAATCCCCCGCCACGCTGACAGATCCCCTCATTTTTTCCTGAATTCTAAAGGGATACTAGCTGGGATTCTTGGGTGTTGATTTTGGTTCAGCCCTTGCCCCCCTTGGAGTTCCCTCAACAGTTGCCCCGGGCTACCAAACACTGGACTGGCGTTGTGCGGTGGACGATATGGGATTACCGGAATCGGTTTTGTGTGCCGTGCGCCGTGACCGTGACCGTGACCGTGACCGGTTTGCGTGGGCCGTGACCGGGACGGTGATCGTGAAGGAAAGACTCGGATAAAATGAGGGGATGGCTCAGCCCGCCACCGGTTTCTTCATCGGCTCTGTCCAGCCCTCACAGCCCACCCTATTCGGGATACAAGGGTTGAAAAACGCACCTCGAGAATCCCTTTTTGGAGTTCCATCTCCTACGGTGAGCCGAACAGTCAGGAGAACATAAGCATGGAGATGCACATCACGTTTGCCGGTGGAAAACGAGTGAATGCGGAGTGGTTGGGCCGAACGATCGCGACGGATCAAGCGCGAGAAGGGGGCGGAGACGGCTCTGCGCCGGAGCCTTATGCGCTATTTTTGGCTTCGATTGGAACCTGCGCCGGGATTTATGTCCTGGAATTCTGCCGTGCTCGCAACCTGCCGACCGAAGGCATCTCGTTGGTGCAACGTCTGGGCTTCAACCCCGTCACCCATAAACTCGAAAACGTGCGCATCGAGATTCGCCTTCCGCCGGACTTCCCCGAGAAATACAAAAAACCAGTGCAGCGGGCCGCGGACTTATGCGCCGTCAAACGAACTATCCTCGAGCCCCCCAACTTCGAAGTCGTTACGGTCGACGCCTGACCTGACGATCCGCAAGCAACCCCCGTTCGAAAAACTCGGTTCAAAGCTGGCGGGCATCGACAAAATCGATCGCTTGCATGCCCACCGATCGAGCGGCATCGCAATTGATCGGTCGATCATCGATGAAAAGAAGTGAATCCATCGGTTGGCCAAGCTCTTGCGCGGCGTGCAGGTACGCTTTCGGATCGGGTTTTCGAAGCCCCGTATGGCAAGAAACGAAGCTCCAGGCCACGAACCGCGACAGCCCCGTTCGTTGTTCGATCATCGAATACCACGGGGGATAATTCGATAGCGCATGCATCGGCACACCGGTGTCGAAAAGCTCGCTCACCAACGCCTCCATCCCATCAATCCAGGCGTAATACTGCTTCATCATGGCCTTGAAGGCATTGGTATCGAAGCTTCGTCCATCGCGAAAAAACTTGGGAAAAAACGTGGGTTCGTCGATCGAGCCTCGTTCGAATTCTTTCCAAGCGGTCGGATGTTTTTGCTCGAGAAGCTGTTCGAAAGTGAGCGAAAAAAAGGCGGGAACATGGTCATGGAAAGGATCGAAGACCAAGGTCCCCATGACATCGAAAAGCAGGGTGGAAACGCGTTTCACGGTGCGCTGCGGGTTCCGACACAAATCCCATAGGGTTCGGGCAAACCACCCGTTCCGCTTTGGCAAACACCGTTTCCACAGGCGGTGGGGTCACCCACGCGGCATAAGGCAAGGCAGGTATTCGTGGTTTTGGAGCAAACGAATCCTTCCGCGCAGGGGCTTTTTTGCGAATCCGAGGGTCCGCAGGGTTCACCCTCCACCGCGGTGCCCGGAAGAACACAAGCCGTGGTGCCGTTCGAACGCACGACCGAGCACATCAAACCTTCGGCGCAGCGGTTGTTTCCTTCGGCACCGGGAAGCAACTCACAATCGCTCGCGGGAATGCATACCGGAAGCAACAATTCGGATTCCGGATCCGCGGTCAAAGCGTCTCTCGAACGCATGATCCCGCAATAGGTTCCTTCCACGCACGATTCCGCATTCAGGCAGCAATAGGCGCGACACACGCCCACGTTGATGTCCCCCACGCACGTATGTCCTGCGGCGCAGTCGGCGGAAGAAACACAAGGCTCGTTATCGATGCCGGTTCCCGCGGCAACACACGTGGTTTCCCGTTGTCCGAAGCCATCGGCGGCCACCTGGCAAGACATTCGCTGGGGCTTGTCTTGGGGATTATCCGGGGGAGGATGCGGTTTTTCCGGCGGGGCTCCCCCCATCTTTCCACCCCCATGATCGTCATCCTTCTCGCCTGCCTCATAGGCCGCATCCAATTCAATCCCCGAACCCGCATCGATACCAGGGCCAGAGCCATAACAGTCGAGCGCACCTGGATCATCCGGGTCACAAACCAGCGTTCCACAAAGGGGATTCGAAAGCGTGGCCGTCTCGCCCACCCCATCATGACCGATGTCCGCGGTCACATCCGATACGGGGGCATCCGTTCCCGCATCCGCGTTGAAACAACCGTCGGGGCAGGTGGCGTTGGTTTCCGCCGCCTCGAGGGAACTGAGTTCACCACACGCGACCAAAAAGGTCATCGACAAGAGAAAGAGAATCGAGGTGTGTGGACGCATGCTGGCTTGCTTCTGTGCTCAGATGGCGATCAGAGAGGCCAATTTCAAATGTAGCACGGTCGTGAAAATATCCAAAGGTCGTGCCAGTCACGAATCCCTTGAAATCTAGAGGGGCTTGGTGGGAAACCCTGACTTATGTGTCAGGGGGGGAAGGTCAGCGGATATCAACGGTGCGTACCACGCGATTGCCGGCGGCGTCGGAAACACGCACGGCCACAAGACCCGAGCCGGAAGCCAAAAGGCTGCTGACGTCGAGTTCGAATCGCTCGGAACGATCGTCGAAGATCCCATCGGCGGGGAAAAAGGGAGTCCAAAGCGAGAGGTTTGGGTCCACGGCGACATCGATTCGAGCAATGGGGCCCACCCCATCGACAGCCACACCGCGGATGATTTTTCCGGCTACCGTAAGTTGTTGAATAAGTGGCGGCGTATTGTCGATGAGCACAGTTCCCGATTCGAGGGAATGCCGGAGGGTTTGGAGGGGGGGATTGGCGAGTTCGTCGGAAGCCTCGACTTTGACTCGGTAGGTGCCTTCCGGAAGCCCTGCGGTATCCCACTCGTAGCTCGTTTTGGTGAGGATTTCGTGAGCGGGCAAAATGGGCCGCCAGACGGTGGCGTCTTCGAATCGATAAAACAGGCGGAAACGAAGCGAGTCGTTGTCCGGGTTGTTGACTTTCCAACTGAGTTTGAGTTTGGACTTTGCTTCGGCAAGGTCGCCGCCGGATTCGGGGACAGAGTCTGATTTTTTGGTGTCCGAGGAGCCAGGCTCGCCCACCGTCACGGAAGTCACGACGGCGCGCGCGTTATCCGTTACGAAATACGCGGTGATTTCCCGGACTATGGCGGAAGGATCCCGAGAGAAGCGCGCTCGGATCTGAAGATATCGGGCCGGAGGAGAAGCCATTTTGGAAGGCGCCGCCATCGCGGGACTCCAAGGAGACCAGGAAGCATCTGGTTTTTCCGTGTTACCCGTGCGTGTCGATAACTCCACCGGACCGGTGGCTCGCCACGTCAACTGTCCAAAGGTGGCACGCAAACCGGCGTCGAGAACCGCGCTATTCCACACGGATTCCGTGCCGCCCACCGCACGGATTGGATGAAATACGGCGGGATCGGTGGTTGCCACGAACCTCGTGTTCCCCGCCAATACCATCGCCCCTACCTGGCGCTCCGGCGTATCCGCCACCAACATCGATGTATGCGCATCATCCACCGCATAGACTTCGCCGTCTTTGGCCGTTCCCACATAAGGAATGCCGTCGTCGCCAAGCGCCAACGCCTGAAAGTGTGAATCCGCGTTGAAAAGCAATTCCTCCGCACGACCGTGGGTATCAAAACGCACCAAACGACCCTTGCCGGGTTTGGGCACGACACGGTCCGACTTGCTGGCGCCAACGGATTTATCCGCGTTCGACTGATTCGTTCGTGGAATGATGGGCGGCGTTTGATGCTCGTTGGCGATCGCAAATAGACGCCCGTCTTTGGCTAGCGCCAGCGCTTTGACATCGTCTCCGGGAAAGTCGTACATCACGGTTGCCCTTCCGGGACCGGTGATTTTGTAGAGCAAAGCGTTGCCGCTCGAGCCGGCGTACAAGGTGCCATCGGGCGCGGCCACCAGAGAGATGAGGTGAGCTTCGTCGCTGTCGAAATGAACTTGCGCGCTGCCATCGGCGCCAAGGCGAAAAAGCTTTCCCTCCGGACCAGTGGCGGCAAATACAGCTTTGGATTTGGGGTCGAGGGCCAAGGCCCATACGTGTTCGGTATCCGGCAAAGAAACGAGTTCTTTGGCGGCACCTTGCCCTTCGAGAACGAAGACTTTTCCGTTGGGAATCGTGCCGGCGATGACTTTGCCGCGCGCGTCGAGGCTCAAGGCGGTGACCGCAAGCTGACCCGTGGTGGCGTATTCACTCACTTGTCCTTGGTGAACACGAAAGACTTTGCCGTCATTTCCCGTGCCAAGCAGCACAGAACCATCGGGCATGACCAACGAGCACCATACGGCGGAAGCATCGCCCACGGGCAGGTTGCCGAGCACGAAGCCCGCGCGAACCCTTCCCAACGAATCCACGCTGATGCCTTCCAATTCTCCGCCCTTCAATTCTTCAAGGGTGTCGAGACGAAAGGTGCGTGTGCCGACGGCGCTTGCCTCCGAGGTTTGCGCCATCACGAAAGAAGCGGTGATAAGTGCTACGAGACGAGCGAGAACAGATGTGCGATTCATTGACAATCCGGGCTCCATGGGACTCATCGGAGAACGTCGCGGACGCGGACACGAACAGTGGTTGAACCGATCACGAACTTTCCGAGGGGAATCAAAGTGCGGGCGTAGGACGGGACGGGTTCTGGCGCAATGGTGGAAGAGAGCGGGCGCAAGGTGTCCAGAGCGCCAGGAGGCAGTCGCGTCGCGACTTGTCCCCGGAAGGCAACTCCGTGGCCGCCAACACGCACGCCACCGACGAGCGAATCCGGAGGGTAGGCTTGACGAGGCAGCACGGAGAGAAGTTCGGTGATATTTTCGGGGATGGCGACGGGAGGAGCTTCCTGGTGGCCCGGGGTGAATTCAATTTCCACTGTATTTCCAGCTAGTTCCCGTGGAATGGCCACTTCGACGGTTCTGAATTCGGGGGGGCCTTCGTAAGGAACGAGTTGAAGACGAATACGCGCTTTTCGTCCGGCCTCGACTTCCGTATCGATAGGGACGGCGCCACGCAATTCGAGAAGGTCGCGAGCGAAACGGATATCCACTCGAGAGCGGATACTGTCGATCACAACGGGTTGCCAGGGGTTGCTCAACAAGCTTCCCATCGCGGTGACTGCACGTGAACGAAAGAACGTACCAGCGTCGGGAGTTCCCCCCACCGCGACACCGTAGTCATGCAACGTTATCTCCCCATGTCCTCGCACGCGCAAGGTGGTATGGGCATGCCATGAAACGTCGCGACGCTCCGAAGTGGTGGAGTCGATGGCATTGCCGAGGGCGACGGCCAGAAGCAAGGGAGCCATGAACCGTTCTTGCGCGAGTTGCATGGTCCAACGGGTATGAGGAGCGCCTTGGACGCCGCGAATATCGAGGTCGAGCGGGATCACAGGCGCTTCGACCGTGGAATCGACCACGATGGCGGCTTGGCGGTCATTGATGAGCGAACCCACGGGACGAATGGGCGAGCCGATTTTGAAGCTGCGCATTTTTGATGCGAGAATCCAGTGGATACGCGAGATCGCGGTAGGTAGCCTCGAGACGCCGGAGTTCATCATCGGGTGTCCGAAGGCGACGAGGCGATTGCCTTCCACGCGCGTGACCGTTCCAATTCCCGCGGCGGAAATATCACCGGCGATGAGTTGCACACCAATGGCCCCCCCGTCGACGAAACGCGAGGGGGCATCGGCCTCGGCTCTACCTGCCCCTCCCGCCTGCACCGGTTCGAGCCCAAGGGGAGAAAGATGCTGAGAAAGCACCGAAAGGGAAGCGTCGTTCAAGCCGCCCACCATCAGGGGCGTGACTACCGGAGTGGGACGAAGGGTATGGTCTGAACCCGGAGAAGCGGTGAGGGCGGCCAGTTGCCTTGCGTGGCCCTCCAGGCTGTAACTCATTGGATTTCCAGCAAATTTATGACCAGCGGGCATTTGGATTCCGGCTGTTGGTTTTCGTGCTCGCGCTGGTGGAGAAGATGGCAGCGGTTGGATGGCTTCTGGAGGGATGGGGCGTCGCAATTCATCCAACATCGCCCCGATGGGAGTCACGCCCGCCACGGATTCTTCGCCGAATTGCCAACCGTAGGCGTAGGCGCCGACCATTTTGCCATGGATGAATACGGGGCTTCCGCTCATGCCGGCGACGACTTTCGCCACTTGCAGCCGCGGATGATTCGTCTTGACAAGAATGAGGTCCTGGTGGGGGAGGAAGTTGGTGAGCACACCGATGACTTCCACATCGAAGCGTTCGGGTTCGGTGCCCGAAAAGACCGTCAGACCGTATCCTTTGTCGCCAGGCTTGAGTTGCTGAACATCGAGAAGGGGCGGTGCTGGAGCCGCGGCTTGCGCCGTTTCGAGCTGGGGAAGCGATGCACAAAGAGCAAGAGCGCCGGCAACGCATAGAGCAAGAGAATAGGTCCTGGACACGGTGCCTGAGCATACCTGAAGTCGGGCGGCTGTCTCGTCCATTGCGAAAGGGATTGTGCATACCTCCCAAATGGCCGACAAAGCCGCTCTTGGCCGAACGGGTTCCGGGTCGGGAGACAAGGGTGGCCTGCAACCCGCTTGCGTCGTAGGATGCGATGAGCCTTTTCGATGTCCGATGTGCTTTTGGTAATCGTGGTCGCGGCGGCATTTGCGTTGATGATGACGGCGCAGGTCGCGATCCTTGCGGGTCTGGTTCGTCGAAAACAATGGTGGCGCGCCTTGTCCGGCCTGCTCATGCCCCCCCTATCGCTGTATTGGGCGCATCGGGAAGGGATGAGGGTGCGCGGGATCGTGTGGTTGGCAGCCAGTATCGTGTACGTGGCCATGGTAGCGCTCGCGATTTGGCGAGGATGAGACGATACGTGCATGCGGGGGCGAAGGATACGAAATGGCGAAACGCCAAACTTGTACTACAGTGTGTTTTCATTCGAGATTTCCCGAGGTGGACGGCATGGCTTTCGCCACTTTTTTTCGCTTGTGCTTGTTGACATCGATGGCATTGGTTCCGGCAGCGTGCTCCGCTGGTTCAGGCGATCAGAACCTCGGCAGCGGAGGCGGGGGCAGTTCGGAAACCGATGCGGACCCCCCGGAAGATTCAGGCAAATCGGACGTGGGGGAAGCGTCGGCGACCGATGTGGTCGAGGATAAAACCTGTGCGCTGACGTGTTCGGAGGACTATCGCGCGGTGGTAGGCTGCGACGACGAGATCGAGCAGCTTTGTGCGTTCGACCAGATGTGCGCGAAGGGAGAATGCCTGCCTGCCTGCGAAGCCGCCGATCAAGTGCGGTCGAGCGTGGAATGCGAATACTTCCCCGTGGTCATGGATGGCTACGCGAACGCGATCAACGGCTGCTTTGCGGTATTCGTGGCGAATACCTGGCCGACGGCCGCTCATCTGACCGTGGATTTTCACGGCTCTTCGCTACCCATCGAGCAGTTTGGTTATTTGCCCAAAGGCAGCGGCACCAAGATCACCTACGAGCCCATCGAGCCCTCGGAGGGAATACCGCCCGGACAAGTCGCCATCTTATTTCTTGCGGGACCTGGAAATAATCCCGCGGGAGCCGTCGAATGCCCCGAATCTCCCGCGATCAAAAACGGTTCTGCCCAGATCAAAGGCACGGGAAAAGGATTTGCTTTTCACCTGATCAGCGATGTGCCCGTCGTGGCCTACCAAATCCTCCCCTACGGTGGCGGTAACGCGGCCGTAACAGGCGCTTCTTTGCTTCTTCCCACGGGCGTATGGGACACCAACTACGTCGCGGCCAACGCGTTTCGCCCAGCAACCATGGGCACCGAGCCATCGCTCAATATCGTCGCCATGAAAGACGGCACGGAAGTGCGTATTTTGCCGAATGTCGATGTGCAGGGCGGAGGCGGTGTGGCGAGCACCAAGGCCAACGAGGTGTTGACGATCCAGCTTAGCCGCGGACAGCAGGTGCAAATCACGCAGGAAAAGGAGCTTACGGGAAGCCCCATCGAGAGCAACCATCCGATTGCGTTGATGGCCGGGCATGAATGCATGCAGCTACCCGTGGACAAGGATTATTGCGACCATGCGGAGCAGCAGATCCCTCCGGTTCGCGCGCTTGGAAGCGAATATGTGGCCGCGCCCTATCGGCCCCGTGTGGGCGCTTCGGAAGCCGTGGGGTATCGCATCATCGGCGCAGTCAATGGCACACAGCTATCGTTCGATCCGGCCAGCGTCCATCCCGCCAAAACGCTCCAGATGGGTGAAGTAGCCGAGCTTTCCGCCACGCAACCGTTCGTGGTGCGAAGCCAGGGAGCTACCCATCCGTTCCTCATCGCCGCGTATATGTCCGGTTCCAAGGCCGTGAAAGACGGCTACGGGGATCCGGACTTCGTTCGATTGGTGCCTCCCAAACAATACTTGCAGCGGTATGTGTTTTTCACCGATCCGACCTATCCCGAAACGAATCTGGTCGTGGTCCGAGAAAAGGGAGCGAAAGGGTTTTCCGATGTGGAACTGCCGTGCGCGGGCAAACTCGACGGTTGGGAGCCGGTGGGCACCGAGGGACGATACGAATTTACGAGAATCGACCTGGTTCGACACGACTTTCAACCCCAAGGCGGTTGCAACAACGGCAGGCATGAGATGAAATCCGAAGCTCCCTTCGGCCTGACGGTATGGGGCTGGGGAACGACAGAGACGACGTCGTTTACGCGCAATGTGTCGTATGGGTATCCCGCGGGCGAGAGCGTCGTTCAGCTCAATGACATCTACGTGCCTTCGGTGCCGAAATAGGCATAACTAATTGAAATAATTGTATTTTTTTGGATTCCGCTTGGGACCGGGTCAACCATGTCTACACCCTGCGCAGCCGCTTGGGCCAGGATGGCAACCGCAGCAGGAGTCGCCTTTGGAAGAAGAGGAGCGGAAGGTCGAGCCGCACTTGAAAGCAAAGCGGCTCAGGACTTTGTTTGCGCCACCGGAACCGCAGTGGGGACAAGAGACGGGTTCGTCCATCGAAAACACGAGTTCTTCGAATTCGTGTTGGCATTCATCACAAATGAATTCGTAAACAGGCATCGTGCTATTCCTCGCGACGGGAAGGTAGCACCTGCGCCGGGCATCGTCACGATGCAGATGAGGACGGTGGGGTCGCTCCTCCATGATGAGCCTCGTTCAAAGACCGAACGAAAAGCGCCGGACTGTGAATCGGTCCGCTACGTATCATTGCCACCTCGATATCGGATTCGAGCCGATCGGAAAGGCTCGAGCCAAAATGGATGAGCAGGGGGGAATCGATGATTCCCTGTCGATTCGCTTGCCTTCCCGATGCGCATGCGCTTGTGTTCGCGGCACGTGATGGCAGAGATGACACCGATTGCACTAACGATTGCCGGTTCCGATTCCGGCGGCGGCGCGGGAATCCAGGCGGATATCAAGACATTTTCCGCGCTCGGGGTATATGGTTGCTCGGTCATCACCGCGCTGACCGCGCAAAATACGCGGGGGGTGCGCGGGGTTTTCGGGGTGGACCCAGGGTTCGTCCGAGCACAAATGGATGCGGTATTCGACGACATATCCGTATCCGCGGTGAAGATCGGCATGCTGGGCACCGCCGCCATCATCCGCGCGGTGGCGGAAGGGTTGGAACGATGGCAACCGAGATGGATCGTGCTCGATCCGGTGATGGTAGCCAAAGGGGGCGACCGGTTGTTGGATGTAGATGCGCTCACGGCCCTGCGAGAACGTCTCATTCCCCTGGCTTCGCTCATCACCCCGAACTTGCCGGAAGCGGCAGATATCCTGGGTTCACCCATGGCCGAGGATCTCGATTCGATGGTGAGCACGGCACGAGCCCTCCAGAATCTTGGAGCCCGCGCGGTATTGCTCAAAGGAGGGCATTTGGGGGGAAACGCGAGCCCGGATTTTTTTGCTTGGGATGCCGAAGAGCAATGGCTCGAGAGCCGTCGCCACGCGACCCAAAACACCCATGGGACGGGATGCACATTGTCTTCCGCCATCACCGCATCGCTGGCTTTGGGAATGCCACTTGATGCAGCCGTATCGAAGGCGAAGCAATATATCGATGCAGCGATTGCCGCGGCCGACAGCCTGCGCATCGGCCATGGGCACGGACCGGTGCATCATTTTTTCAAGCAATGGTCATCGTGATGAAGCCTATTTCGAACCCTCTCCGGTGGCTCGTGGGGATGGGAGGTTGTGTCCTGGCCTTGGGATGCAAAACACCCCGGGAAGCAGAACCACCGATCGCGGAAGCCGCGCACGACCTCGCCCCCTCCTCAGCGACCGAATCATCGACGGTCGACACATCTCCGCCAGCGGCGGTTTCTTCCGCGCAACAGCCCGCAATGGCACCATCCACCGAACCGTCGGCCACGCCTGAACCCACGCCCGAGCCACTACCGGCCGTGGACGTGAAAAACATTGGCATGCACATCGGCGGGGGTCCCAACGATCGAGAGAGCAAACAACCGATAGGCGATTCGGTAAAACCGCATTTCGATGCGCTGCGTGCTTGTTGGAAGCACGTGGCGGAACCAGACAAACCGGGGGATTTTGGCGTCGACTTGCTCATTCCACGGCAGGGCGGCAAGGCGGAAGTCTCCCATCCGCGAACGGCCATCCAAGGGGAAGGCTTCAGCGACTGCGTGGTGGGCGTGTTTGCGAGTATCGATTACTTGAAGCCCAAAACCGGCAAGACGATGGTGAGTTATTCCGTACGGTTCACGCCGCGATCATCGGATCGCTGAAGCTTTTTTCCCGATACGCCAAGCCTGCGCCATCGATCATACGAAATGCGCCATCAGGTCCCTGACCGCGGCGGGCAGGTCACCACCGTAGTGGTTTTCCACGCTTTCGAGCAGCAGCATCGCACTTTCCTGCGCGGCTTCGTCTTGCATCTCGTCGAGACGTTCGACCATGCCGCCCCGTCTTGCCAAGATGAAAGCGCGGCGATGATTGGGGGACATGCTGCGGAATCGATGAATGGTGGAGATCAGGCGAGGTTTGATTTCAGGCAGCTTACCTTGCAATTCGGCGAGCAGGTTCAGGATATGATCGCTGCTGAGTTCGGAAGAAACATCGAGGTGTTCGAGCAATAGCTCGAGTTCCTCGATGACTTGTTCATCGTCCATCGGTTCCCATTGACCAAGCTTTTCCATGTCTTCGAGCACGGTTCCGGGAACGATGGCCGTCGTTCGCAATCGGATGAAGTGCGGATCGATGGCATTGAGGACGCGGGCGGTTTCGATGGCGTGTTCGCGCCACAACGAGCGGCCGCCGAGCCCTGGCATATAGTATTCCGACAGTTCCATACCGGCTTGTTTTGCCCGCAAACCAGCTTCGATATGCTGTTCGGCCGAGACACCTTTGCGAACCAAGGTCAGAACACGGTCGCTTCCGGATTCGAGCCCAACATGGACACGATTGAGACCAGCTTCGCAGATGGCTTTCAGGTCCTCGGATTTTTTACGGACGATCGAATGAGCCCGCGCGTAGCTGGTGATGCGTTCGATGGTGGGAAAGGTTTCGCGCAAGAACGCCAAGACTTCGAGCAGATCTTCGGTAGGCATGACGATGCTGTTGGCATCTTGCAAAAACGCGTGTTTTGCTCCTTGCGCCAAAAAAGACGTTACCTGCGCCGTGCCTGGAACCAGGTCTTTGCGAGCGGCAAGCGCCTTGCGCACTTCCCAGGTCACCTCGCCCTCGAAGCCCAACGATACGGAGACGTCTTGGATCATCCTTGCGATCGCGGCCATCTCACGAATGTCTTGTTTGACATCATCGACACCGCGAATCGAAAACTTCGCGTTGTGATAAACCGGACAGAAGGCGCAGCGGTTCCAAGGACAGTTTCGCGTGACACGAACGAGCAAGCTGGCCGCTTCGGAGGGAGGACGAATCGCTCCAATCTCGAAAGGTGATTTCATCTTCTCGTCCCATCTGGCGTCGAGCACCGTCATACGCAATCCCCCCGACACCGATAAGATGCGTCATGACAGATGATTGTGGCGGCGAAGGGCCGATCGTGGCAAACGGTTTGATTCATGAAAACAAGCCCGAGGAACATGATCGGAACGGTGACCACGTTGCTTTGGCTCGGTGTGGGTGTGTACACGATCATGTATGGTGCCAGTCAGGCGTGGAAAGCGGGCGGATTTTTGATCGTAGCCGTGGGAGTCTTGCGAGGAGCGTTACTGCTTCGAGATTGGAACAAGACGAAGGATCGGCTCGATGCTTGAACCGAAGGGCGCGGACGAGATTGGTTTCATCGAATCCACGGAGCGATGCGAACGTCGCGTGGCACCACGCTGCGGATCGTCATGGGACGTTTGCGCTGGTGCATGAGATCCGCCCGAGCAAGAGCAGCCACCTTTTCGATCGTTTTCATTGTCTCGGCGGATATCTTCTTTGGCGCTTGCTGTAGCGCGCGTAGCCCCGCGTTGGCCTGCTCTTCATCTTCAGGCAGCGACACAACCACATCGTCGATGACGACCCGAGAGTGAACGGTGTCGATGTACAATACGGGGAATGCGTTGGGGATCGCCGGTGCCCATCCTTTCCATTCACACCAACCATCGGAATCGAGTTCGGTAGAGGTTTTGGCGACGAAAGCTGAAGCTCCCGTCGGATTGTAAACGTCAAGAACATACAGGCTCAGCCCATCGCAACTCGGAGGATCGTGTTTCGCGTGGAGCGTCACGTTCATGATGCTGGACTTGGGCGATACGACAATGGCGAATATGCCTTCGTTTTTGTCGAAGATCGCGCAGCGGATGCCCGAGCGGCAGGTGACTCCATGTCCAAACCTAAGGGAGGAATAGCCCCCGGAATTCCAAGGGATGGATAGGCTTCCGGAGAATTCGAATCCGCCATCAAGCAGCAGGTTATGAGGGTCATCGACGTTTTCGAACGGGTCACGCTGCAGGATGGTGCGAACGATGGGGCCTCCCGCCACTCCTCCGGTGCCCGCCTCGCCCGCGGCTCCGCCGCCTCCCTCTCCGGCGCTCGTGGATCCGCCGGTCTGCTCACCACCCGAGCCACCTTGTTGCGAGGTTCCACCCGAGCCGCCTTGTTGCGAGGTTCCGCCCGAGCCGCCGCTCTGTGCGGAACTGCCCGACAGCAGGTCCGTCTTTGCACCGCATGCCCAAAGCAACAAGCTGCAGGAAATAATCGCGGCCGAAGTGTGAAGCAGAGAATGTCGTTGGCGGCTCATGGGCACACCTCCTTTCCGCAACGCACCCAGGCCAAGGCGCGCTCATACACCGTATCGACTCCGACCATGAGATCGGATTGTTTGGGAACCAGCACGACATCAGGCTCCACCCCATGAGCGATATGCGTCTTGCCGTCTTCGGTAACGAAGTCGCCAGAAGCCTGCGACCAATAGTAAAAGCCTTGCGCCTCGAGCGTAAAAAAGGTCGAAAACGCTCCCAGGGTCCTTCGCCCGAACAGTCGCGTATTCACGGAACCCTTGACGCCTAAGGGGAAAAAATCACTTCCACTCACGTCTCGGGCAAGTAAAACCGCGATCCGCATATCCTCTCGGGGTGAGGTGGAGCCAACCTTCCACGCTCTGTCCTCATCGAGTTTCCAGAGATCGAACAAGGCCTTCCCCTCGGCTTCGCCAAAAGGAAGATCGAAGAGTCCGAGCGTCCCGATGGTAGACCATACGGATATGGTTAGTGGCGGACGAGACAATTCCGTCAGATAGGCTGCGCCAGGAGCGGTTCCCCCATCCCCGCGACGATGATCCAAGATGAGCCCTTTGGCTTTCGTTCGGAACTCAGAATAGGCTTTTTCCCATTGATATTGGTGTCCGGAGCTATTGTCCGTATCGTTCCATATCATCCCGTAGAGGTCTTCTCCCGGCGCACTATCCGCGAGCAATCCAAAACGAACGTCATCAAAATCATGTGTATCCGGATCCGGATTGTTGGCGGCGAGATGGTAGGCGGGACGATGGTCGCACTCGGGCTGTGCCCCCGCGGCCTGTCCTTCAAGAGTGGCCAGGTCGATGGTTTCGGGCTTCGCACACGTCCCTGAAGGGTTGCATCGGATCACTTCGATCGTGGAGGCAAGGGCGGGGATGGCTCTCGGCAATGATTCGACTTCGCCGCTGAATACCTCGGGGTCCGTGGCCTGATATCCGATCCACGCGGCTTGCGGATGACTTCTCAACCATGCAACCGGATGCATCCCGTCGACGGAAACCAGCCTGTCTCCCGGTTTCAATCCGAGGTTGCCATACGGACCCACGTGGGAAACGAGCACGTCGGCGTAAGGCGGCGTGGAAGGGGCGCCGGTTTTTGACTTATCCGCATCGCCTTCCACGAAACATATCGGAAAGGGTCGGTCCGCGAATCCGACGAACGAAGGCAACCCAATGGCAGTGGTATGAGAGTCACGCAACAGATGAATGGCATCCGTGAACGTACTCCAGAATTGCCAGGAGCTTTCGGCCCCGCGCATCGCTTCCATTTTTGCCAGCGCTTGCTGCAAAGGCTGTTGTCGTGTCTCCACGCCGCCGAAAGCAATCCGCAATTTGTTTTGCAGCACATCCACAACCAGGTTCCTATGCGTTTTCGACGGCAGCGCGGGGACCATCGAATTGCCCCCTCGACAATACCCATCGGCACAGACCTGGTCGACACCACAAGGTTTGGTCTTCGAACACGAGGTCGTGGGCTGGTAAGCAACGTTGGCGGGAGTCACCTCCAACGCATCCAATTGAATCTCTTCCGAAATGACCATCAACACCGCAAAGGGAAGCCGCTTGCCATCCACGGACATCGGTGCGGATTCGATTTCGACCCACCCATCGCTCGTCATGCGGCCGGTGGGCGATAAGGTTATGTAATCGAGGGAATTGCCAGGCCCCACACCGTATTGAAGGATGACGATCGGATACCAGGGGTGCTCCCCACGAACGAAAGCACGCACCTGATAGGCTTGCTGCGAAAAGTCGGCAGACAACGGGATATAAGCGGCGTCGTCGAGCGAAGACCCCCGCAACACCACATATCGCTTGCCGTCGAGCGCATCGCCTTCGACCACTTCGATACCGGAGCCCGTCGGAAACGATTCGAAGCTTTCCGTAAGGATTGCATCAGGCTCGAACGCAAGCACTCCCTGTGGGTCGAAGTGAATGGCCGAGGCGGTAAACGGCGTCAACCACACGGCCGCTGCCACCGAAGCGACAGCCACCCCACGGCCATATCGTCGTTTGGTTCGTGAGTGGGTCAAGAGAAACCTCCATCGAGCGAAAAACGGCTCGGAAGCGAGCGCTCCTGTCACCGCAATGCCTGTGCCAACAAAACTGACGGCAATTGATGGATACTACGCGAGAACCGTTAGCCGAATAACACAAATGAATGCGCGGCGTTACCGCAGCACAAAGGCGAAAGCATTCCGTCGAAAAAGCGTCAAGCCATCGGCACAACAAGGCACGACCCACTCACCAAGCGCCACTATTCGCGACCCCGGCGCAGGCATACCGCTGCCCTTCCCGGATCGTCCACCCCCACGAAACCACACTGCAACCACCGCCATCACGAGCGACGGCACAACCATGGGTTTTGGATGATTCGTGGTCAGGATTCGACGGCAGGCGTGCGAATCCTTAAACAAACGAAAAAGCCAGCCAACGCAATGGCTCCCGCCAACAAAAATACCCACCTGTATCCGTACGCTTCCCAAAGATATCCAGAGACCACCGGAAGAGACATGGCCACCAGATGATCGATGGTAATACCCATGGAAATCGTGGGTGTTATATCCGCTGGATCGTCGGCGATTTTCTTCAGATACGTCGTTCGCGCAATGCGAAGCGCAAATAGCACGCTGTCCAGAACATACGCGGCATACAACCCATACAAGGCATAGGGAGCAGGCAGCAAATCGCTGGCAAATGCGTATGTCAGACAAACGCCAAGCAGCAGCAACTCGTCGACCGCCAGCACCATTCGCTCACCCACCCAGTCAATCACATCCCCGAGCAAGGGTCGAAGCACCACCCCAAGACTTGCCGCAATGAAGTAAAGCAGCGCGATGGTCTCCACACTCACACGATGCAGGTCGACCAATACCCAGGCTCCGAACGCCAAAAAGATTTGCTTTCGAATGCCGAAAAGGGCCGAGATGGCGTAAAATATGCTGTATTTTTTCTTGACCACGAGTTTGCGCGACGGCGGCTGCCCCTCATCCGAACGAAGGGAAGCGTAGAGCACTCCTGCCATGGCCGCACTGAGCGCCACGAACGTGTAGAACAAACCAAAGCGATCTCCCCACAGGCGCGCGCACACGAAAACCAAACCCACGCCCGCGATCGTTCCAAGATTACGTGCGCCGCCGAATTGCCCGAGTCGATGTCCTTCCCTTCTACCTTTGGCCAAACGAAGCGCGATCGGTCCTTCCACGGCGAATAAAATATGATCACCCAGGGACCAAAGGATGATGAACACCACGAGCGTGAAGGTATTCGAAGCCATAAATCCCAGGCCAAGAGCCCCTATCGCCGTGAGCGACATCGCGATGGCGGCCATTTTGGTTTCCCGAACCAGCATCAATAAGGCGCCGGCAATGGCGAAGAGCAAGAATCCGGGCAGTTCACGTGGCAACTCGAGCCATCCCCGCGCTTCAGCTCCAAGGTGGTGAATATCCGCCAGGTAATTGTTGAGCGTGGCTTGGAAAATGCCCACCGAGGCGCCGAAAAACATCGTGGCAAGAAGGGCGCGTCGAAGGTCCCGCGGCATGACAGGCGACGACGTTAGACCCACCGACAGGATTCGCCTAGAGGCGCATGGCATTCGCTTTCGGATTCCACAGCAAAGAGCGTAGGATTTCGCTCTCGAGCATCGAAGCCATCCTCATGCGCCCGTTGCCACGAGCCTCGCTGGATGCACGACCAACCCCTTCGGAGCCAAGGACCCCATGCGCGTGAAAACCCTATGTCTTCGTGATTGCCCCGACTCCTGCGGCCTTGTGGCTACCGTCGAGCAAGGCCAGTTGCTTCGTGTCGATGGCGATCCCGATCACCCCATTACGAAAGGCACGATCTGCGCACGCACGCGGCGTTTTCCTCACCATCCCAGCCAGAGCGAGCGCTTGCTATTCCCTTTGATCCGCACGAATTGTGGTTTTCGACAGGCAAGCTGGGAGGAAGCGATTGGCAGTGTTGCCGATACGTTGTTGGCGATTCGCGCGCAATCGGGGCCCGAAGCGATCCTTCACGCTCGCTTCTCCGGATCGATGGGTGTGTTGGCAGGCATGGTCGACGCTTTTTTCTCCTGGTTTGGGCCTGTCACGACCCTTCGAGGTTCCGTATGCAATGACGCCGGCAAAGTCGCGCAAGAAATGGATTTCGGGATTTCCGATGGACACGATGTGACCGATCTCGATCACAGTCGTCATGCGCTACTTTGGGGCAAAAACCCTTTCGTATCGCATCTACATCTCGTTCCATGGCTGCAAAACGTACGAAAACGCGGTGGCCAAGTCGTCCTCATCGACCCCGTATATCATGCCTCGGCTCGTCTTGCGGATCGCGTGATTCAACCGCGTCCAGGCTCGGATGCCTTCCTTGCTTGCGCGGTGGCGAGAAAAATACTCGACGACGGGCGAGCCGTCGATCTTGGTTCCATGGCGGATAACGCCGAATCCTATGAGGCGTTGCTTCGGAGCCGCCCGATGGAAATATGGGCCCGGCAAGCAGACGTAAATGATAAAGATATCGCGTATTTAGCCGATCTCGGGATGCAGCGTCCTTGCGCGTTTCTTCTTGGTTGGGGGATGGCTCGACGAAGCCAGGGCGGTGCCATCGTTCGTGCCATCGATGCGTTGTGCGCGTTGAGTGGCAACGTGGGCATCGCGGGCGGCGGCGCGAGCTATCGGATCGATGGGCGAGGAGTGTTTTCCGGAGTCAAGATACCTCGAGCGTCTCGAACCATACCTGAACCCCAATTCGCGCGAGCCATCCTCGAAGCCACATCGCCTGCCATCCGCGCGGTGTGGATTACATCGGGCAATCCAGTCGTCATGTTGCCCCACGCAAAGAAGGTGGAACAGGCGCTGCGAACCCGCGAATGCTGCGTGGTCGTCGACTCGTTTCTCACCGATACCACCGAATGCGCCACCATCGTTCTTCCCACCACCACGATGTTCGAAAAAGAAGACATGGTCCACGCTTACGGCCACGGATGGCTGCGAGCCTCCGTACGAGCCGTCGAACCTCCCGCTGGCGTTTTGTCTGACCTCGAGATCGTGCAGCGATTGGCGCGGGCCATCGATGAACGCAGCGGTGGTGAGACGAACCTGGCAGCGCGTTTGGAAGGCACCGCAAGGCAATGGAAGGAACGCATGGCCACACCCTTGCTCGAAACAGGAATCGACATGGATGAAGTCGAGCGCAAAGCCGTTCGTAATCCATTTGCTCCCCGCGTTCCTTTCGACGGCGGCGTGTTTCCGACGACGGGTGGACGCATGCACCTCATCACCGAAGTACCCGAGGAGGCGCAAGCTGACCCTGCTCATCCGCTATGGCTGATGTCCAGCTCGGTTCGCGATGCACAAGGGTCTCAGTGGTCGATTGATCTTCCCGATGTCTGGCCGGCCACCTGTCATCCCGATGCCGCACCGGGATGGGAAGACGGTGACGTGGTGACATTGTGCAATGAGCAAGCAACCATGCAGGTGCAGTTGCGATTCGACGAGCGGCAGCGACGCGACGTTATGCTCGTGGCCAAGGGTGGCCCGTTGTCGAAGGGACAGTGTGCGAATGCGCTGGTATTCGATACCAAGACGGACTTGGGAGAAGGAGCCGCGCTGTTGGATGCGAAAGTGCGGATTACGTGAGGATGACAGGACGATTGCCATGAACGTCATTCACCACGGGCTGGACTCATCCATCGTTTCTGTTTCTTTTGCTGTCACAGAATTGTCGCGACGAATGGGGGATAGAATTCCTGCTTGGTTGAAGCAATTTCAATGACCATGGATGCTCGGGTCACAAAGGAAGTTACTTTCGAAGATATCCTTGCGGGCAAACGAAGACGCGCTAGACCGTTACGATGCGCTACCGTTGCGCCCGATCGTCAAGTCTGTGGTGTTCGAGCCTGTCACAACGGTGCGTTTTCAGGTGATCCATGGAATCATACGAACTCTGTGACTTTTTGCGGTTATCGGGAGATATCAACCTTCAACTGAATGCGCGAGGTGTGAGGCATCAAAACATCCTCGGCATTCTTCTCAATGACTGCGTAGTCCCTTCCGAAGACAACGAGATCTTGCGCGATGTGCTCAAGTATCTGGACATGGCGTATGCCATGGAACGTCGCAAGCTAGGCCCCTTGGCGGTTCTCCACCCTTTGCGAGCCGCGGCTGTACTGGCTCGTGTATCCGGAAAACCGGTCGTGTTGGATCTGCTCACATCCCTGCTGCACGACAAGCTAGAGGACATCCCTTTCAAGAACACGACACCGCAAGCGGCAGCGGAGGCAGAGAAGTACTTCCACGAGATGCTGGAGAAAATCGATCCGGAACGTCAGTGGTACTTGATGGAGCGTTTGGACTGGCTGACTCGAAAACCAACCGACACGTATTACTCGTATATCGGCCACTTGCTCGATCATGCGGTTCAAGCGCCCTCTTTGCTGCGCGTCAAGTTGGCGGATCGTTTGGACAACACCCTCGACATGCGCGTGGATGTAAGAGACCCCATTGACGGGGTGGACTTTTTTGCCATCGTGTTTCAGTTGCTGTACGTCAACGGATTCCGAGGCTACCGTCCGCAGACCAAAGATCATCCAGATGGATCGCCAATGAATGGGGCGAAGCGTCTGTATCAGTTGTTCAAAAACGCGGTACTCATGTCGTTGATCCGAAAAAGGAACAGCGAACTCGATGCCACCGCGAGAAGGTTGTTCACGCTACTTGCGCGCGCGTCCATGAAAGAAGCGGAGAGGATCGTCCTTCATATTTTTGGCTATCACATCAATGATCTGCAAATGCAACGAGAATTGCTTCTCGATGTCATGCGCTATGCACAAGAGGGTGGATTGGATCGTGTGACTCCCCCAGGAGCGAAACATCCACTCGATGGCCATTTCGTGTCGTGTTTCGAGGATACCAATTCAAAAATCCGGGAAGAGAATCTCAACCGACTCTACCAAGACAAACCGATGATGGTACGGAGCGCGCTAGCGTTCATCGTCATCTTCATGAATTTCATGGAGGACGATAATTATTTTGTGGCGGGTATTCATGAAGGCGGGATGGAAGCGGATACGGAGCCCGCTTCTCGCAGGGCAACGGCCTTACACTACCCTGAAAACAAATCTGTCGCGCAAGCGCGTTGACGTCGCCTCAAGGCAATGAGTCCAGCCGCAAACCCGACAAGGGTCCAGGGCAACGATCCAGACAACGTTCTTCCGGTCATGGCGCACGAAGAGGAAGTCGTGGAGTCATCATCATAGCTGCTGACTCTTTGTCGAAAACATACGCCGCTGTCCGGCGCGCAGGCATATCCGGCCGGACAGGCCCCCGCCGCGTCACAGTACGTCGTGCAGTACTTCCCGCGATCGTCCACACATATTTTTCCTTCGCCACAATCGTTATAAGGGCCGCATCCCGGGGAAGATGATTTGAAGCAAACGTTCCACTTCGCATCACATGCGTATCCGAGGGGACAGCCACCCGCAGAGTCACAATAGGTCGTGCAATACTTGCCGCCGTTATCCACACAAACCAATCCGGGCGCACAAACGTCGTTGTCACATTGTTCGGACTTGAAACAAGCGCCAAGATTCGGAACACAGGTGTAATAAGGCGGGCAGGAAAGATCCGGCGCGCTGCACACTTGGGTGCAGTAGTAGTGTCCTAAGCTTTGGACACAAGGACTCCCGTCGGCACAAGGAAGGTTGGGACCACATTCCATCGAAGGGTTGCCCCCTTCACCCCCACTGCCTCCCGAGCCACCGCTTCCCCCGTACCCTCCCGAGCCACCGCTTCCCCCGTACCCTCCCGAGCCGCCACTTCCCCCATAACCGCCCGAGCCGCCGCTTCCCCCATAACCGCCCGAGCCGCCGCTTCCCCCATAACCGCCCGAGCCACCCGAACCACCCTTGCCTCCCGTCCCTCCGCTGCCACCAGAGCCACCCTTGCCTCCCGTCCCTCCGCTGCCACCAGAACCGCCAGAACCACCCTTGCCTCCCGTCCCTCCACTGCCGCCCGAACCACCAGAACCGCCTGACCCGCCCGTTCCTCCCGTTCCTCCGCTTCCCCCGAACCGTACTTGGTCCCGTCTTCCCCCGTATACGAAGCGTTGGCCGCTGCCATGGCCTGATCGATCAGAGATTTATACACATCCGTGCGGGTCCACACGTTGTTGTTCTCGTAACATCCTCCTCCTCGTGAAGTGACTCCGAACACCGCATCACTCGACGACAACGCCGGTCCCCCCGAGTCTCCCTGGCAGATCGACACGGTGCCATCAAAGTCCCGATCGCCTGTCCCCCAAGTAAATCCAGTTACTTTGACGCCGTTGCGGTAGTAGCGAACGCCCGCGGAATAATCATCGTTCGGATTGGTCAACCCATAGCCGACCGCTTTGAATGTCTCCCCCACGGAAGGTCCATTTTTCACGCGAACCTTCTTGGGAATCATCGTGGTCATCGGACTATTGGTCACGATCAGCGCGAGATCGTGTCCGCATAAGCTTTTCGACGTATCGCGAAAAACCTGCTTGCCCCAAGTGTATATCGTGTCCGGTTCCACACCTTTGAGAATGTAAATCCAATTCGCCGGATAGTCCGAGATGACGTCGTTGTAGCAACTGACCGTCGGCTTCGTTTCCGAAACGCAATGACGAGCCGTGAGCACCACGTTCGGAGCGATCAACGTTCCGGTACAGGCTCCCTTGCCGGCGTTGGGATTGCTTGGATCCGAGGTGATGTAAAGCATCACCACAGCGTCATTGGCGGGAGAACTCGTATCTTTTACGCCACCGATGATGGGGTCGAACCGCTGCTCGGTGACTTCGGAAAAAGGCTCGCCCGAGGACTGACCGCAGCCCAGGGCGAAGATGAAAAGAGCACTGATACATGGGGCGAGAGGATGGAGTGGGCGCATGTTCAAACTCTACTCCGCGACTGTGGAATTGACCATGAGGAGACGATATTTTTGGGCTGCCTGCATTCTTACAACCAATGAAAAATGCGTACGAAAGTCATACGCCCACCCCAAACGAAGCCTTCCCTCTCGACAGACCCCTCACCATGATCATTGCGAACCACGGCATAATCTCGCTACAACGGGATCGAGCCCCGGGCCCCAGACTTCGTTTCATCGTATCATCGACGTTTCATCGAAAGGCTCGACGGCAAGGAAGCTTCCGTGAATACCGATACCCTTCCCGCTTCCGAAATCACCGCCTTGCTCGGACGAGGAACGCATTTCGAAGGAAAACTGCTGTTCGACGGTCGTCTGCGCATCGACGGCAGTTTTCGTGGACAGATACGTTCGAATGATACGCTCATCATTGGCGATGGGGCGGAGGTCGATGCCGAAGTGGATGTCGATAACGTCATCATTCGGGGCGGCGTGGTCCGTGGCGCCATTCGCGCTCGTGGCTCGATCGAATTATATGTTCCCGCCCATGTCACGGCTTCGCTGCATTCTCCTTCCGTATTCATCGACAAAGGCGTGCATTTCGAAGGAACTTGTAAGATGGCAGAGGTCGAAACCGACTCCTGAAAAGCAGGGTGTTACATTGGTGGCCTGCACTTGGCACGCAGCCAGGTCACTCCTACGAGATCACTCAACCACAAGTGAACCTCGTTTCCGCGCGTACTGACCGCATGCCCATCGGCGTTGCCCACCGCCATGATGCTGGAGGCCGGCGCGCCATCCGCATGCAACAAGACGGCATACACCACCTTTCGGTTCGGAAGGTTGCATTGCATCGGCGCACTCCAGGTTATCAACGCGCCATGTTCCAACGCTCGCGCATACCCCGACGATGGCAACATCGCTACGCGAAGTCGATGAGCTTGCTTTCCCAAAGTAGTGAATTGCACGAAAGCACCACCGGGCACACATCCAATATCGTCGGGCTCACCCCACGTCGTGACCACCATGGGGCCATCCCGCATGGGAAGATAGTCGACAATCCCATAGTCTCGTTCGATCGATCCCTGTCGTTCAACCTTCGTGTCAGTCACACGCAAAAAGGAAATGCGATCCGAATCCTCGAAGGCGATCAACGCGGAATGCGACGATGCGTCCCAGCTCACGAGACCAAGCGGAACCGATGCGTCGGCAACGGCATCCGGCGGGATTTCCAACCGTAGCCACGTGGCCATGGGCGCCATGGGTTGACCCAACCATGCCGTCGCTCCTCGCGTGGCCACCTGCCCCACGCGTGTCGTCAACAAGGCACATCCGTTCTGATTGCATTGCGCATCGATGGGCTGAAGTCGATCCCCTTCTGCAACCAATTCCATGGCCCCCGCTTCCCGCCATAACCACAATCGTGTGGCCAATCCCAAACCATCGCTCTCAACCAGCAGCGCCAGCCAACCTTGCGACGATGAGGTCATCAGAGGCGGGTCGGTGAGATGCAACCAAGGGACGTCGCGAACGGCACCTGCCCCCTTATCGGAAAGAGTCACAAGGCCTCTGGATTCCGTAACACTATCCGGATTGGGATCCCCTTGAGCCATCGCAAGAGTATGAAGTTCTCCCGGAGAAGCGAAAAAGAACAGGTTCGTGGTGCTACGACGATGTCGAAGGGGTGGACCCACGAACTCGCAACCCGCGGGAAGCGCCACGTCCCGAGCATCCGTAGGTTCCCAAAACCATGGAGAAAAAAGTCGTCCTGGCGCCACTTCGAACGATGCCATTGGCGCAGAGGAATCGAAATCATGCCGCTGCTGTTTTCGACACGACGAGCACCCCATGGCCCCCAACACCGTGACAGCCATCACTCCTAAAAACGTGTAACGCCACGAAATCATTAGCCTTCTCTCTCGAAGGAGGCCGGTTCCCGAAGTTGCTCCCATCTGCTCGCTATCCGAATAAGGATATCTTCCCGCCACGCGGGCCCGATGAGTTGCAAGCCGATTGGCAGCACTTGCGAAACAACGCCACAAGGCACCGACAAGGCAGGCAACCCCGCAAGACCCGCGGCCACCGTATGAGCATCCGCCCGATGCATCGATTCATCTCCGATTTCGATCGGCCACGGAAACATCGGCGATGTGGCCGTGGCAATGGCGTCGACATGAGAAAACGCCTCGTCGAAGTCCTTCGCCACGAGACAACGCGCCTTGCGAGCCTGCTCGAAAAGCCCTTCGCGATGCTGCGCGGACAACAAATACGTTCCCAGCATGACTCGGCGTTTCACTTCCCAACCCAATCCCCGTCCACGAACACAACCGCGCCACTGCTCCACATCCACTCCCCCCGGGTCCGTGGCACCAAACCGAATGCCATCGAATCTCGCCAGATTGCTCGAAGCCTCCGCAGCAACGCACGCATGATAGCAAGACAAGGCAAGATGCGTGTGAGGCAAGCGTATCGGCAGGAGACGACATCCCGCCGATTCCAAGGCTTCCAACGATTGCTTCACGGCCACTAGGATATCATCAGGAAGATCTTGCTCGTATTCGTGGGCAACGCCGATACGAAGGCCGTCCATACTCTGATGGCAATACGGCTCCAACGGCGATGTCGACGCTTGCATCGATGTGGCATCGCGCTCATCCCTGCCAGCCACGACATCCAAGAGTCGGACGGCGTCTTGCACGCTTCTCGCCAAAGGACCAATCTGCTCCATACTGGAAGCCACCCCTACGAGTCCGAATCGAGACACACGCCCGTAGGTTGGTTTGATTCCTACCGTATGGGTGAAGGATGCGGGCTGTCGAATGCCCCCTCCCGCATCGCTTCCCAAGGCAAGCGGAACCATACGAGCCGCCACCGCTGCCGCACTGCCCCCCGAAGACCCCCCCGGCACAAGTTCTTCGCAGATGGGATTGCGCGTAGGAAAAAAAGCGCTTCGAGTCGTCGAACAACCCATCGACAACTCATCCATATTCGTTTTTCCGAAAATAATCGCATCGGCCTTACGCAAGCGAGCCACGGCCGTGGATTCATGAGGACTTCGCCATGCCAAAGACCCATGCATCAAGGAACGCGATGCGCACGTGGTCGGAGCATCGATCGTGCAAATCGAATCCTTGATGGCCACCGGTATTCCTGCCAACGCGCCAAGGGGCTCACCTCGTTTTCGTTTTTCATCGATGATGGTCGCTTGCCGCTCGATGGATGCGTCGTCGAAATGCACGAAAGCGCGAATGCGAGGGTCCCCCGTGCGCGCGTTGTCCACAAAGGCTTTGGCAATATCGACAGCGGTCAGACTGCCTTCTCGAACCTGTTCCACAAGACGGTGAACTGGGGAATTCAGAATGTCTTGCACAGCCTTCACGGAGCCAACCTACGAGTCGATGGGCGAATAGGTCAAGCGTGAGGAAGGAAAGGTGGCACGCGAAACCCCTCCGGAGTAGCCCGTTCACTTTGGCTTTTCACTTGCTCCATCGACAGGCTTTGCTCCGGCGTATCCCTTCGTAATACAACGTTTTTTTCATCGTCCAAGGACGGGCCTTCGAAGTCGATTTCGCGCAACCCTTGCAGGGCTTCGAGGTCCTTCGACAAGTCGCGCGCCATGTTTTCCACCTCGTCGTTTTCGAGATGAAGGCTCGCGCTACGAGCGATACGTCGAATCGATTCGGTGCAGATAGCAGGCATGGGAACCAAGGGGAAACGTCAGCGATTCACGATTTCGATGACTTGTTGCTGAAGCAGCGTAAAAAGGATTCTGAGAGCATCGAGAGTCGGCATGCCAGAGACATCGAGGATCTCCTCGATGGTCGATTGGCCATCGACACAAGACAGAAGAAAGCCCGTTCGATGGTCCAAGCTGAGCCATTGTAGCTCCACGACCGGGATGGCAAGTTTTGGAATCCCAGAAAGGGGTCCAAGGCGTGCCGTATACATTTGGGTGAGAACATCCCGACAGCTTTCTCGAAAACGGAGGGCTTCCGTATTGTTGGGTTGCTCGGCAAGGATGGCTTCCGCCACGGCATGCGCTCCCGTGAAGTCCCCCACGGCGAAACGGTCACGCAAGTCAATGATGGGATCGGTAGGCTGCGGCACGAACGGAGTCGCTCGGGCAGACACCAGATCGAGGGCCCCACCATCGTTTTCGAGAGGAAATTCGATGGGGTCAATGGGTTCGGGTCGAGGGGTTGGCTTTCGGTCGACTTGCAACGCCTGCGATAGATCGAAAGGCAAAGGAACTACCTCGTCGAGATTGATTTCGAGGGAATCCTCCATGCCAATCTCTCCCGGTTCATCCAACTCGAAGTACTCCTCACGACCGACGAGATCGTTGTCGGAACCAGCAGGCTCCAGCGCCGAAGCGCGTCGAAAAGCCTCGAGCACCTCCGGGACCGGCTTGTGCGGAGTTGGAGACTCGGCGGTCCAATCCTTGGAAGAAGGCACGGGCGTGGTGCGTACGGCCCCCGAATCGCTGAGCAACTCGCTTGGTGATTCCATCGCTCGCTCGCTTGCCCGAACCGGCTCTCCTTCATCATTCAATTCGAGAGGAATCGCATAAGGGCCAGAAAGCTGACGCCCCACCAGCCCCATCGCTCTCATTTCGCCTGAGTCACGACTATGCTGTTCGAGGAATTCGTCGAGCACGGACTCGTCGATCGCCGGAAGCCGGGGCGCGGACAAGGCTTTTCGCGTTTCCTCCCCCATCGGTTGGCTGGTGACTTGCTTTGCGTAACGCTCGTAAGGTTCAGGCAACACCGCGGTAGGAATTCCCGATCCCTCCGCGCTCTGCTGCAACGAAGCCTCGCTCCAATCAGTATCGATCTCGCCGGTATCCGGTGGTATCGACGTTGTATCTGGCTTTTTCGCCATACTCGTTATTGCGTCTTGGTGACGACTCCCTTGAACATCCGATGCGTGCGAGCCAGTGCTTCCGTTTGTGATTTGACTTGATTCAAGTCACGGCTCTCGATGGCGCTTTTTGCGTCTTTGAGAATCCTACGCGCTTTGTTCACCGCCTCTCTTCCGAAGTCACTTGCGGCCACGACCACTTCGACTTGTGGAAAGAGACGTTCGATTTCGGCGATGAGAGTCTCGGCTTCTTGCCTGGCCGCCTCGAACTCTTCGCTGGATCGTCGTTCGACCATGTATTCCTTGGCGGACTCGATCATGTTGGAGATTTCGTCCTTGGTCAGTCCACTGCTGGCTGTGACCTGAATCGACTGGCCCTGTCCTGTTTCCATATCCTTGGCCGAGACGTTGACAATCCCATCGGCGTTGATTTCGAACGTGACCTCGATTTCCACTTGGCCCTTGGGTGCGCGACGAAGGTTGGTGAGAATGAATTCTCCTAGAAGCTCGAAGTCGTCTGCCTGCTGACCTTCTTTCTGCATGACGAGAATCTTGACCGCGGTTTGGTTGTCCCGGCTCGTGGTGAAGATTTTCGTTTGCGCGGTGGGCACCGTGGTGTTTTGGGCGATGAGTTCTTCAAAGACACTACCAAACGTCATGATGCCCAGCGAATGAGGCGTGACATCGAGAAGGATCATTTCATGGGCATCATCCACCAAAGCCGCTCCCTGAATCGCCGCCCCCAAGGCGACGACTTCATCGGGATGCACTCCCTTGCAAGGCTCCCTTTGGAAAAATCCGGCGACAGCTTCTTGCACACGAGGCATGCGGGTCATTCCCCCGACGAGAATGACATCCTCGATTTCATCCTTGTCGAGCCTGGCATCCAACATGGTTTGACGACATATCTCCACCGTTCGCTGGACCAGATCCTCGCAAAGCGTTTCGAGCGTTTGCCGAGATATGGTTTGTTGAAGATGCAAGGCTTCGTTTCGCCCACTGGAGATGATGAAAGGCAGGTTGATTTCGGTTTCTTTGACCGAGGAAAGTTCGCATTTGGCTTTTTCCGCGGCGTCTTTTAGCCTCTGCAAGGCCATACGATCTTGTCGAAGATCGATGTCATGCTGCTCCTTGAATGATTGGACGAGCCAATCGATGATCAGCGCATCGAAATCCTCCCCCCCAAGAAAGGTATCTCCCGCCGTCGCAATCACCTTGAACACGCCGTGGGCACCAATTTCCAAAATGGAAATATCAAACGTGCCGCCTCCCAAATCGTAGACCGCGATGAGCTTTTCGTAATTTTTGCCGAACCCGTAGGCCAAGGCCGCAGCCGTGGGCTCGTTGATGATACGAATGACATCGAGCCCGGCAATTTGCCCCGCATCCCGAACGGCCTGACGCTGGTTGTCATTGAAGTAAGCAGGGACCGTGATAACCGCTTTGCTCACGGATTCACTGAGAAAATCTTCCGCAATGACACGCATCTCCTGCAGCACCATGGCGCTGATCTCAGGGACCGAATAACTATTGTCCCGAAGCTTGATCCGCACGTCCGCATGGGGCCCCTCCACGATCTGATAACTCGAAGTAAGCACGGAGTTTTTGACCTGCGAAGAGTTCCACTTACGCCCAATGAGCCGCTTGGCAGCCGAAACCGTGTTCTCCGCATTGGTGATCGCTTGCCGCTTGGCAATATGACCCACCAGCCGCTTGCCCGCTTCCGTCACCGCTACCATCGAAGGTGTCGTCTTGTATCCTCCACGGTTCGGAATGACCGTCGGCGTCCCATCGTCCACGATCGCCACGCAAGAGTTGGTCGTTCCTAAGTCGATACCGATGACACGATCCATTCAGGGACCCTTTCTATTATGCTTTTCCGCCCTTGCGAACGGCCTCGAGCAGTTTGGCGATGGTAGCATCGTTTGGCGAAAGTTCGTTAGCCAACTCCAACTCTCTCCTGGCGTTGAGCACCAATCCTGCCGCAAGGTATATTTTCCCAAGAATTACGTGATATTCAGGATTATTCGAATCGAGAGCCAAGGCCCGTTTCGCATATTCCGCCGCTTTTCGCAGGTCCAAATTGGCTTTCCACATGGCTTCCGCCGCTTTCGACTGCACCTGCGCGTCACTCAGCATGCCATCGGCCGCCCGTGAATACGAACGCGCCGCCTCCAACCAACGCTCCGCTCGCTCCTCATACCGCGCTTGCTGTAGATAGCTGCCCGCTAACTCCACCGTGGCTCTGGCTTGCGTCGTTTCAAAAGCCTCCTGGATCTCCGCACTGTCCGGCTCCATGTGGAGGGCAAGCCGATAACTATTGGCCGCCGCAGCAAAATCCCCCTGCTCCAATGCCGTTTTGGCCGCTTGCAAATACTTGTCGATTTGCGCCTGACGCACCGCCTCCTTGCGCTCCGTCACGTGACGAAGCAGCGCCTCCCCCGCCGCCACACCCTGCGGAACGGAAGGACGCGCGGGAGGCTCGGAAGATGGCGTCGGCGGCGGCGGTATCCGACTCACTCGCCCCCCAGACATTCGCGCCGCAAACGCCTCCCTGCGCGCACGCATGCTCTCACGCGTCGGTGCCGGTCGCGCACTGCTCCGCATGGGCTGCCCCGATACCAAAGGCTCCTGCAAAACCGTTTCCTCTCGCTTAACCTCCTCCGTCTCCCCTCGCCTAACCGGCGCCGTTTCCATCTCACGACGCCCAGCCCCGAGCACCGACGACGGCTCCACCCGCTCATCCCGCGTCCTGGCCTCACCCGTGGAGGAATCATCCACCGTTGCCCTCGAAGACCGTAACGACTCCTCGAGACGCCGCGTGCTCTGCACCGTCGACAAATAGGAATCATATTCCGCTCGGCTCTGCTTGCGCGTCAACGTGTCGTGCGCTTGGGTGAGACGCGAAAATACAGTCTCCATCTTTTGCTTGAATGACCCGAGATTCTTTCGAAAATACTGGTCAGGATGATATTCCGCCACCAAACGATAATAGGAATCCTTGATCTCCTTTTTCGTGGCCGTGGACGGTACATTCAACAACTCGTAATAATCCATGTCCTCCAATCGATAGAAGGCGTCGAGAATGGTACGACGCTTATCTTCGGGCAAATCACAGGGCTCATCGAGTTCGGACGGGTCGTAAAGGGGCAATGGTTCTGGGCGCGGATCGACCACACGCTCTTCCACCACCGGAGAGGGAATGGACCGCACCACCCGTTCCGCGTCCGATTTTTTTTCACGCTCCTTGCGCTCCGCCGGCTCCGCCCCGTCCCACGTAACAGCCCCCATTTGCGCAAGACGATCGAGCGATTCCATCAGCATGGCCTCATCGATCCCCGTCATCATCGCAAGGTCCCGTGCCGTTTGATGGCCGTCGATGCGCGATAGCAAAAACGCCTCCGCAGGCGTCAGAGGCAACGTCATAAGATTGCACTCGGGAATGAGGCGTGGAACACGTGGATTCAAGGGTTGATTCGTCACGATCAGCTCAACAGTCATCAACGAATTCACGAAAAAGATGGTTCAGTTTACTGACAACGCTTGACATCAGGCAATGCTCTGCTGCGTGGGACGCCCGTCGTATCGTGCATCCACGGCCAATGAGCAGGAAGATCCCGAATTCGCTGCTCCAAAGCCCTCGCCATAGCTCCCACCGTCGCACCATCATCCCCATGGTGCAACTCCATAAAAGGCTCCACAAAAACCTGAAGCCCCCCTGCCACCGATATCGGCGCCCCCACCACCACCGGAATGCCAAAACGTAACGCCAACGCCGCGGGTCCCACCGCCATGGGAACCGTCTGCCCCAAGAAAGAAACCTCTCGGGTGCGCATGCCCCGACCTGCAAAATCAATTGGAAATCCAATAAGATAGCCATCTCGCAGCGCACGAAGGATCGCCATCTCCGCTCCCGCTCGTCCCCGGTAAATCGCCCGCACATCTTGAGGCTCTCGCAATGCCTCAAAAAACGCCGTGAAACGAGGATCATAGCTCTCACGCGCCAAGGTGGCCACACGATACCCCCGCTCCGCCACCGATGCCGCCATCATATCCATCGGCCCAAAATGCGCCGTCAAAAATATGACCCCCTTTCCACGCTCCACCGCCTCGTCCAATGCTCGCTTCGCCCCAGACGCCAACGGCATCCGCTCCGCAGCCCTGAAAGACCGATGCATCAGCGACAAGGTATCGGCATAATCCGCGCCCAATGTCTCAAAAACCTCGATAGGCGTCACCGGCATGGCCTCCCCAAACGCCTGACGCAAGCGATGCCCCGCCCGTCGCATCCCCGCCGTCCACAGCCGCGCCCCAACCCTCCCCAATCGTCTTCCCAACGCCTGTCGCGCAGGCTCCGAAAGACGACGACCCCACCACAATCCGAGCGTGGCCGCATGGAATAAAAATTCGTTTTTCCAGCGCTGTGCCCACGTCCAAGACTGTCCGAGCCGAAGGTCACCCACCCCCTTGCCCTTACACCATATCCCCAAAGAAAACAGCCGATACAACGCCAGCCCAGGCAGACAAGCCTAGTCGTCCGACGTCAACGACGGGCCCTGTTCGCACCGCTGACAACTCCTTCGAACCGTCTCCTTGGCCTCGCGAAGCCGCTGCCGCGCTTGCTGACACGCTTTTTTTTCTGGCTCGTCGGACGCCAGTTCACACAGCCTTTCGGTGGCACGATGCATCGACAGCAACGCTCGGCACGCTCGTTCGCATCCAGACCGCACCGATAAGGCAACCTGTTCGGCCGCCGATAGCTCCTCCCACAAACTGCGGACCCCCTCGTGACCCCCGTCGTAAGAATCCGGGGGCAACGCATAGTTGCGCTTCGTCGACGGCGCCACGGGTAGCGAAGATGGTTCCGAAGGCGCGCGCGACTGCTCTGCCGGCGGCTCGAACTCCGCGGTCGACTCTGGGCGGGATACTTCCTGGACCGCTTGCCCCGACGATTCAGGGGCCGAGGGCGATGCAGGATAGACCGGGGCACGCGCACAACCCATCAAAAGAAGGGAAATACAACCCGCCCGAAGGATGGATAGCGTTTTCATCGGTCGGCCCCCTCATCGCTCAATTCCCTGCGAATGACCGAATCCTGGATTTGAATGGCACGTTCGAAAGCTTCAATCGCCCGTCGACGAGCCGTTTGCGCACCCTCAGCGTCGCCTTGCTCGGCTTGCGCCTTGGCGCGTCTTTCCTCATTGACACCCCGCATTTCGTATAAATGCCCTTCGAAGTAGCTGCCCGAAGGAGCCAATTCGAGCCCTTTGCGAATATCCGCTTCGGACTCTTCCCACTGTCCACGCTGTCCTCGCAAGTCCGACAAGCGCGCCAAAGTGTCCGCCAGCACTTCCCGCACTTCCGCTCGGTCGCTCATCTGCGTGAACGAAGTCACCTTGTCGAGCACCTCGATCGCCGCGTCCACCTGCCCCGATTGCTCGAGAAGATCCGCCTGATGATGCGCCGCCTTGGCCTTCGAAAGAAAGGCCATCAACGCCGTGTCCACCACCGGCGTTGCCTCACATACGCAGGGCGTGTCCGAACGCTGCGAACATCCCATCCCCCAAAGGAGCCCCAGCAAAAACACGAGGCGAATCAACTTGGTTGTCATGGTTGCACCCCCCCGCGTAAAAACAGGTTGGTACGGTAATCTCGCGCTCTATCCCGGGCAATTCGATCCATGCGGCTCGATGTGCCCCCATGTCGGTCGAAAGGCTCATGAAACAAAGATTGCGTCGATCGACAAGACACCAGACTCGCTCGAACCACTGGCGCCGTCGTGGGATCGGGCCCCGTGGACAACACGACGACAACTCCCGCTGCCAAGGCTAGTGCGGCAGCAACACCACTCGCTACCCAACGCCCCCGATGGGAAGGTGCCATCTTGTGCAAAGCTCTGTGAACGAGCCATTCATTCACCCGCGGTTCGAGGGGTGGCGGGTTTTCCAAAAAACGCAACGATCGCAATAGGTCCGCATCGGGATGGTCTTCGCCTGCCTCCAACGCCTCTCGCAAGGCTTGTGCTTGCTCCACTTCCTGTGGCGTCGGTGGCGTCAGCTCTTCCCAACCCTTGTCGTCGTACACCGTCATGGCTCCGACCCTTCCGTGCCTCGAACGTCCATCACTTTTTTCAACGACGCGATCGAGCGATGCAGCAACACGTCGAAGGTCGCTGGAGTAACACCCATCTGCTCGGCGACCTGCTCGCGCGGGAGGTCTTCCAAAATCCGAAGCCGAATTGCCGTGGCGTACCGCGGATGAATTCGTGCCAAGGCATCGTGCAGCATCGCGCGGACGGCATCGAGTTCGTCTCGCTCATGAAAAGCATCCAATCCCGGCATCGAAGACGATACGGAGGCTTGTGCGGACTCGAGTTCGCGACTCACGTCTTGCGGATCGAACAATACCTCCCGTCGACGCGCCCGGAGCATGTCGAGGGCGGTTCGAAGCGCAATGACCCGAAGCCATGGGTAGATGCCACACGGTTGCCATTCGTACTGAGGCATGTGCTGAATGGCCTTCTCATACGTGATGCTCAGGGCATCGCGCGCACGAGCCTCGTTGCCAAGCCGAGGGAGCAACACGGCGCGATACAAGCGCGGACCATGATGCGACAAGAGCGTACCCAAGGCGCGACGGTCTCCCGCTTTGGCGCGCTGCACGAGCCGCGGCTCATCCAAGAGGTCTGCCGCATCCGATGGGGTCACAGCCGTGACCTTACTCGTTTGCGGCAAAGAGCGCTCGTTTTCTGACCCCCAACGCATGGTGGGGAACCCATCGATCGAGATCCACGGCAAGGCCAACGAAGTCACGAAAAGACAACGCCGCGACCCGTCATGACCTTACGGTGGATCTCACCCAGAACCATCAATTCAACACGGCCGCGGGTGGCGGTTCGCTCGTGGACTCCAAGAAAACTGCTTGGATTTCCCGTTCGAAGGCTTCGACAAGGATTGCCTCCAAACGGTCCAGGGAGCCGGCTACACGCTCGACATTGCGCTGGTAGACGAAAATGCGTCCGCAGGGCGGTCCTGGCAGCTCCGGAGTCGCCAACGCGTCGAGCAGTAGCAACGCCCGCGGGTCGACACCATCCGCAACCAACTCGATGCCCGGCACCTCGGATAGAAAAACCTCAGCCTGGTCGACAAACGCCCGGAGCATCGGTGCCAACGCTTGCAGGGCCTTGGTGACGGCAAGCATGAAATGGTCTCGCGGCGACGACCAAGGCAGCGGAGGTTCGCGCAAGTCGACCTCCCGAGCACGAAGAAAAGCCTCCGTAGCCCCGCGTGGGTCCCCACGCTCATCGCGTATCAATCCAAGATAGTACCAAGCCTCGCTTTGCATCGGATCCTTGTTGGCCGCCTCTTCGATCAACGGCGCCGCCCTCGTAATCTCACCAATCTCGAACAGCGCCCGACCCACCAAAAACGTATGGTTCGGATTCTCATAAGGACCCGTCGGAATACGAAGGACCACCGTCCTCGCCGATACCACGTCGCCCTTGCCCAACATTGCATCGAACATCAGCAATAACGTGTCAATCTCCTCCTCATCGGATTCGGTGAGGTTCAACGCTTGCTCACAGATGGAAATGGCATCGTCGTATTGGGCGAGAGGGTGAATATAAACCTCCGCCGCATTGAGCATGGCTTCGAGATACGTCTCGTCCAACGCAATGGCCTGGCTGTAATACTCGATGGCCTCATCCGCATCACCTTCGAGGGCAGCCACAAAACCAAGAAGGTTGTAGGCTTCCGGTGAATTGGGGTCGAGTTCGATAGCCTGTCGAGCGGAAGCCTCCGCCCCTCGCGTATCCCCCTTTTGTACGAGGTCCCAGCCGCGATCGAGATGAGCTGAAAACTGGTCCATGGCATGTTCACGTCGCAACCATAAGGCGACCGGCAGCGTTCAATGACGCGACCCATCGATTCTGTCAAGCCTGCCTTCCAAGCCAGTCTTCAGGCCCCCGGTACTTTTTCGCGGTTCGAAAGGAATTGGACAGATTGTCACGGTGTTGACAAGATGACATGGTGCATGACTCGCCCAATTTTCCGCCGTCGCCTTTGTCGGAGACCGAAGTCCCCCCAGGCGCTACCACCATCCTGGTTGTCGATGATGAGGCTTCCCACCTCGAATCGATAGAAAAGATCCTTCAGCGGGAAGGCATGCGGGCGTTGACGGCTCCCAACGGTCGTACGGCGCTGGAATTGGCTCGACGGCACCGAATTCACGTGGTGCTCACGGATTTGATGATGCCGGGTACGAGCGGCATCGAATTGCTTCGAGCCGTCAAAGAGATATCGCCGGATACCGAGGTGGTCGTGATGACCGCGTATGGCACGGTGGAAGCCGCGGTACAGGCCATGCGCGAAGGGGCTTACGATTTCATCGAAAAGCCTCTCAAACGGGTCACGCTGGTGAAAAGCCTGAAAAAAGCTGCTGAACGCTGGCTTTTGCTCACGGAAAACCGGACTCTCAAGCGAGAATTGAAGCGATTGCGACATCGTGAGATCGTGGGCAATAGCCACGCGATGCGACGGGTGCTGGATATCGCCACGCAAGCAGCTCCCTCGATGGCCACGGTGCTGGTGCTTGGAGAAAGCGGGACCGGAAAAGAACTGATTGCACGGTTCATCCATGATCAAAGCGCAAGACCCACCGGTCCGTTCGTGGCCGTCAATTGCGCCGCCATCCCCGAGTCCATTCTGGAAGCAGAATTGTTTGGACACGAAAAAGGAGCGTTCACCGGAGCCATCGCCCGTCGAGAAGGACGTTTCGCCAAAGCCGCGGGAGGCACCTTATTTCTCGACGAAATCGCCGAACTGTCGGCGTCGGTGCAAGTCAAACTCCTTCGCGTTTTGCAAGAGGGAGAATTCGAACCCATCGGAGGCGATACCCAACGCGCCGATGTTCGAATCGTGGCCGCCACCAACCGGGATCTTCGCGCGGAAGTCGCCGCGGGACGTTTCCGCGAAGACCTGTTCTATCGACTCAACGTCATCGCCATCACCGCCCCCCCCCTGCGCACCAGAAGAGAGGACATTCCTCTTCTCGTCGACCATTTTCTCGGCGTGTATTGCGCGAAAAACGGTCGCCCCCGCCTCGAGACTTCCCGCGTTCTGCTCCAAGCCCTCATGGATTACGACTGGCCCGGCAACGTGCGCGAACTGGAAAACGCCATCGAACGCGCCGTCGTCCTATGCAAAACCACGGTCCTCACCGAAGAAGACCTGCCCGACGTCATCGCCCAGGGCTCCAACCTCACCCCCAATGTGCTGTCTATCCCCGTCGGAACCTCCCTCGACGAAGTAGAGCGGAAACTCATTCGAGAAACCCTTCGTCATACGCGGGGAGACAAGTCCCTGGCCGCGCAATTGCTCGGAATCTCGACCCGCACGATTTACCGCAAACTCGATGAAGTCGGCTGGGAAGAAACGGATTGAACCCCTCCATGCTGGCAGTGCCTCCGTCCGATGGACCTATAAGTATATAATAATCCATACTATTTTTATTTTTATCTGAGCCAATTATTGTTAGCTAAAGCTATATTTGCTCATCGCCCTATGATTCATCAGTCTAGTACAAAAAATTGCTGAAAATCATAGGTGATTGCCTTCAGCCTTGCCTTGACGACCTAGGAATAAAAGTGGTAGTGGAGCGCTCTCCACATGCCTCGCTTGCAGTCCGGTATCCACCAGACACAAGCAAGATGGGGAAAGAGGGATTCGTGGCGTGTTCGTCACGTGAAAACGCTGAAGGAGAGCAGGATGATTAAACCGCATGGGTCCGACAAGCTGAATCCGTTGTTCGTCATGGATGCAAAGGAGCGCGACGCGTTGGCCAAAGAGGCCGAATCCTTGCCCTCCATCGTCGTTTGCTCCGCCGCCGCCGCCAACGCCGTCATGCTCGGAAGCGGCTACTTCAACCCCCTGACCGGCTTCATGAACAAAGCCGATACCCTCAGTGTCGCCGAGGGTATGAAAACCGCCAGCGGTGTGTTCTTCCCCGTCCCCGTCGTCAATATGATCCAAGACGCTTCGGCCATCAAAGGCGCCAAACGCATCGCCTTGCGCGACCCCAACGTCGAAGGCAACCCCGTGCTCGCCGTGATGGATGTCAAAGCCATCGAAGAACTTACCGATGACGAACTCAAGATGATCACCGAAAAGGTGTACCGCACCCTCGACCCGGAGCATCCCGGAGTCGCCGCGTTCACGACCGTGGGCAAAGTGCTCGTGTCGGGCCCCATCAAGGTCCTGAACTTCTCGTATTTCGACGTCGAGTTCCCCGAAACCTTCCGCACTGCCTACCAAATCCGCGACGAGATGCAAAAGCTCGGCTGGAACAAAGTCGTGGCTTTCCAAACCCGCAACCCGATGCATCGCGCCCATGAGGAGCTTTGCCGCATGGCCCACGCCGACGTGAAGGCCGACGGCATCCTCATCCATATGCTGCTTGGCAAACTCAAGAAAGGCGACATCCCCGCCGATGTCCGCGACGCTGCCATCCGCAAAATGGTCGAACTTTACTTCCCGCCCAACACCGTTCTCATCACCGGCTACGGCTACGACATGCTCTACGCCGGCCCCCGGGAAGCCGTCCTCCACGCCGTATTCCGCCAGAACTGCGGCTGCACGCACCTCATCGTCGGCCGTGACCACGCGGGCGTCGGTTCCTACTACGGTCCCTTCGACGCGCAGACGATTTTCGACGATATCCCCAAAGGCTCGCTCGAAATCGAGATCTACCGCGCGGACCACACCGCTTTCTCCAAAAAGCTTGGCAAAGTCATCATGATGAAAGATGCCCCTCCCGGACACACCAAGGATGACTTCGTCCTGCTTTCCGGCACCAAGGTCCGCACCATGCTCGCCGCCGGCGAAGCCCTCCCACCTGAGTTCGCTCGTCCGGAAGTTGCCGAAATCCTTATGAAATATTATCAGTCGGAGGAAGGCAAGTAGCCCCCCTTCGCTCCTCCTCCCGCCATTCCTACCCCTCGCCCACCACCCCCCTTTCGCTCATGCCACACCACCTACCGTGGCCCCGTGTCGCTCTTTTCCCGTCGCCGTATCGTCAACGACAACTCCAAAACCTCCAAGCCCATCGGCTCCAACACCGCGGCCACACGCGATCGAACGTCTTTTTCGATCGCTTCCCGTTGCTCTTCCACCACCTCGCCCCCGCCACGACCGACCAGCGCATCACGAACCGCGAGCGCCAATACCCCCTCGCCGATCGCTTCCCTATCGCGTTGTGACATCCCCAACAGCCGAACCGCGGCTCGTCGCACCATCGACTCTTGCCCTCCCACATGCGCGCGCATTGTCACCAGCCACTCATGCTCGTCGATCATGAGCAACGCTTCGACGGGAAAGGCACGCAGGTCGAGCGAATCCACCGCCGCAACGGCCGGGGAACGAAAGCCGGCTTTGCCCACGAGCACGCGAAACATGGGCTCTCCCGACCGCAAGGGCAGTCCATTCGACCGAAGCGTCAAAATGAGAGCCGTGTCTTTGGGACAGGGCAGTCGAAAAAGCATGGCCACCATCGCCACGACGATCGCGAGGAACAACGCTCCTTCCAGAACCAAAATCATGTTGATTCCTCACGAACGTCGAGCCAACCCACCACGAGCACCTCGACCCCAAAGCGGTGCAACGACTCACGGCATTCGCGTCGCAATCGTTCACGGAGGCTTCCGGTTCGAGCGGCAAGATCCGAATACGACGCGTCTTTCACCACTTCCCGCACCACCTCTTGCAAAGCCGCTCGCACCACCGGCTCCATCGGTGTCGTTGCCGCTATCTGCACCGCACGCTCGATCCCTTCTTCGTCCAGCCGCCCCCCCACCACCGCGAAAACCTCCACCCGAAGGGCGGTATCGACGGCTGGCAGATGGCGCATCTCAAAAAAAATCGGAATCGCACGAAGCGAAAACGACTCTGCCACCGAACCAGAACGCAATTGCGCCGTTCGCCCCGGCGCTACCCACGAATAGCGCTGCCCTTGTTTCACCGTCACCATCGCTACCTCATGGGGACGCACGACCAGGGTGCGACCGCGCAAGGATAGAATCAACAGCAACAACAAAAGCGACCCCGCGGCGAGGGGCCCGATGGCCGTTATCCGCAAGGCCAGCAACCCTAGCAGGAGCACCCCCCCCAGAGCCAACGCCGTACGGCCAAACGATGATCGAGGCTGAACGAGAGAGTCATCGGAACGCCACGGCACTTCGTTTTTTCGTTGAAGATGGCGAAGCTCCGTTTCGAGCGCTTCGATCCGTTCCCGAGCAGCAGCCAGATCGTCGCGATAAATGCTCATGGTAGCAACAAGGGTGATGATAGCGAGGCGAAAGGCAAACGCCTATGGCAACCAGCGCCGACTGCAAGCCATGGGCTGAGGCTCAAGCCTCACGTCGGCTGGAGAATGGGGAGGCGAGATTCAATAAACATCAACAAAATCAACAAGATAAATCAGTTCAGAGACCGAACCAGGGCCCTGGATCGAGCGTATCCGCGCCTTGTCTAAGCTCGAAATAGAGGATTCCCTGCCCTTTGCTCCTGCCGACGGTGCCGATTCGGGTGCCCGCGCCCACGTCGGTGCCAACCCGCACATCGATGGTTCCCAGGTCTCCCGACAAGGTGAAATACTGCTCGCCATGGTCGAGAATGACTACTCTTCCGTAGGGGTCGACCTCATCGGCAAAGGCGACTCGGCCCGAATGCACGGCTAGCACGGCGGTGCCCACGGGAGCCATCATTTCGACCCCGGGTCCACCGGCGCCAGGTCGTCGGACCAGCCGCACTTCGGTTCGTCCAGCGATGGGGAACGGCAACCGTCCCTCCAAAGAGCGAAAACCGCCCATGCTGCCTCGCAGGGCATCGCCCGCACCGAACGAGGGGTCCGCGGGCGCCCCGTACACGGCAGTGTATTCACCTTCTGCGGGTGAACCAAACGCTCGTTCGAACGCACGTTTACGGTCGGAAGCCTCCATCAGCGCGGCGTGGGCTTCGGTCATCGCACGACGTTTCAGTTCGAGGGGCTGTTGCCGGTCGAGCAGATTTTTTCGCATCGACAGCAGCTTGGCTTGCTGTTGGTTCAATGCCTGGGCCGAGTCCACGTCTTTGCGAATGGCTCGTCGAAGCCGCTCGACTCTGGAGGTATGGTCGAGCAAGCCTTCGAATCCGGTACCGATCGGCAGAAGTCCCGCGTGGGTCAGGTGGTAGTACGTTCTTGCCCGAGCCATCGTTCGTTGACGCACCACATCGCTTTGCACCCGCAGGGCATCGATGTGGCGTTCGAGTTGCTGCAATTCGTGATTGACTTGGGCCAATTCGGCATCGACATCTTGTGTCAATGCCGCGGGGCCAGCAGCAGGCATCGTGGCGGCGTAATCGGCTTGCGCCAAGGCGAGGCCGGAAAGCAGCAAAAGAGCAGGGAATACCGTGAGGGATTGGCTCCGCATGAATGACGCCTCGCTATTGAACCATGCTACAAAACCACCATACGCCGGAGGCTGATGTGGGAGGAAACCGCTCCGAGGATAGCTCCGAAGCCCACCAATCCCAGCGCCGCATACCAAGGAAGAAACGACGGCTCCACGCCCACCATGATGCTTACGACTTCCGCCAGATGGGCGCGAAGGATCAAGTACAAAAGCCCCAGCAGCGCCACGGCGACCCCAGCGCCCGCAGCTCCCAATACACTTCCTTCGAGCACGAACGGTCGGCATACATACGATTCGGTGGCTCCTACGAGCCGTAAGACATCGACTTCGACACGACGGCGTTGCAGGGCGAGACGGACGGTGGAACCGACTACGGAAACGACGGCGGCCAGCACGACCAAGGACAAGATGAGCGAGGCAATGACTCCTGCTTGTACGAGTCCTTGGAGTTTGGTGGTGTATTGTTCATAGGTTTCGACGGATTCCACGGCGGGGATTTGTTTGAGACTGGTGGTAATTCCCGCCAGGTCCACCGCGGAAACGGAGCTAGCCACATCGATTTCCAAAGAAGCAGGGAAAGCTTCGGGAGGAATGGCTGCTAGAGAAGCGTCTTTGCTGGAACCGACCACTTCCTGTTTGGCTTCTTGTTGGGAAATGAAACGGACTTTGGTGATTCCCGGCGTTTTGTCGAGGGCTGTGCGCAGGTCCGCCACCATCGGAGGCGTGGCCCCATCCCGAAGGTAAATAGAAGCTCGTCCAGCGCGGGACCATCGCTGCCGCACGGAATCCAGATTGAATACGACCAGAAGCGCGGAAGCCAGGCAAATGAACGCCACCGCCAACGAGAAACCGGACAATACGTGCAGTTTCCAATCAGCCCGTCCGCCTCGCCATGCTCTGCTCGCCGTCGACATGGAACCCATCGTCATCCTTCTCGCGCCCAAGCGCGTACTACGCCACCGCCAGCCGATCGGTGGGTGTCACCACCGGAAGCTCGTATCCCTCCGACGCCGTATCTTCTTGCGCCGCCGTGCCGAAATCGTCGGCCTGCGGCTCCACCCCCAGACCGTTCGGCACATCGACCGCACGACCGTCGTCCAAAACCACCACCCGTCGTGGCCGAACATCCAATAACGTCCTGTCATGGGTGGCAAAGAGCACGGTGGTGCCCGTTGCATGAATATCCTCAAATAATCCAAGGATATCGGTAGCCAACAGCGGATCGAGGTTGCCCGTGGGCTCGTCGGCCAGGATCAACGCCGGCTCGCCCACGATGGCCCGAGCAATGGCTACACGCTGCTGCTCGCCACCAGACAATACCCCCGCCCGATCCGGCCCGCGCCCTGCCAACCCTACCCTGTCCAAGGCTTCTCCCACCCGCGTATGGATGATTCGTGCAGGCAAGCCCAACACCTCGAGCGCCACCGCCACATTATCAAATACGCTCCAGGTAGGCACGAGCTTGAAGTCTTGGAATACCACACCGATATTGCGTCGCAGCATCGGAACGGAGTCGTGGGTGAGCCGCGCAATATCGCGTCCTAAAAAGAGAATTCGCCCTCCATCGACGGTTTCCGCTCGATAAAGCAAGCGCAGCAAGGTGCTTTTTCCTGACCCGGACGGTCCCGTGATGAACACGAATTCGCCCCGTTCGATCACCAGATGCGTTCCCCGAAGAACCGGTTGGTCGGCACGATAGGCTTTGTACACGTCCTCGAAGACCAGGATGGGACGGTCCGACGCGCTGGCGTCGTACTTTTTGCCCGTTCGTAAGGCTGGACGAAAAGAATGGGGGTGACCGCGGGACACCATGCCCCATGCCTATCAGCCGGGAAGGAAACGACCAAGTTTTCGACAACGCTTCCGTCTCCCAGGCAAAGCAGCGGAATATCAGCCAATCACCGGCTGCCGGTTCATGGCGAGGATCGGTTTTCGTTAAGCAATGCCATGCGCACCACCTGCAGATCCCGCAGAAATGTCGAGGCTTTTTGATAACGATTTTCCGGCGCTTTTGCCAACGCCCGGTCCACCACCTGCTGAAGTAATTCAGGGGTAGCCGGACGACGCTCCCACATGGGTCGATGGGCATCGTAGGCGATACGGCTCGCAAGCTCAGGGAAATTACGTCCTAAAAACGGGCGTTTCCCAACGATACATTCGTACAGCATCACGCCGACGGCCCATAAATCCACCCTCGCGTCGATGTCTCGCGTTCCGAGAATCTGCTCGGGCGACAGATAATAGGGCGTGCCCATGACGTAACCGGTATGGGTGAGCTGCGTGGTGTCGTCGGAACAGGGCCCCATCAGCCGACCCACATCCTTGGCGACCCCAAAATCCAGCAATTTTACCTGAATTTTCCCATCGGCCCGCTCGTGCAAAAAAACGTTGGCCGGTTTTACGTCGCGATGGATGACGCCCTGATTATGCGCCGTACGCAAGCCCGATAGCACCTGCATCACGATCTCGACCGCATCCAATAACGCAAGCACCCCCTGCTCCTTGATCTGATGCGACAAGGCATGGCCCCGTAATCGCTCCATCACATAATACGGTCTGCCGTCGTCCAAGGTCCCATAATCATAAATGCTGCAAATATTGGCGTTCGACAACGATGCCGTCAGTCGCGCCTCGTTGAAGAACCGTTTGTGCGACTCGCGGTTGTTCGCCATCTGAAAAGGCAAAACCTTGACGGCCACCGGACGTCCGTTGCTCACTTGCTCTCCTTCGAATACCGCGGCCATCCCCCCACCCCCCAACACTCGAGTCACGCGGTATCGCCCATCGATGAGCTTGCCCACCAAGTAATCGCCGGCCTGGCGTGGGTCATGCGGCGAGGGTCCCGTAGCTGCCCCAGCGGGAGCCAAGCCGATCGAGATGGATACCCGCGGCGGTGGGGAAGGCACGGACGCGGGAGTCTTCTCCGGCGGCGGATCCCGTTGGGAAGGCGTGTCCAACAGCATTTTCGATTCTACCGGCGTGGGCGTCAGATCCGGTGTCGCATACCCTTGAGGAGGCGTGTCGGTCGGCGGCGCGGAAAGGCGTTTGGGACGTTCCGGCATCAGCTTTCCCGTTACGGGGCACTGCTCCAAATCCTCGCCATGGGGATAGGAACAATGAGGACACCGGATGAAGTATTGGCTCATGGCAACGAGGACACTCCCGAGAGCCGCGACCGTATGACCATTCGACGGTGAACCGTAGAATATGCGGAGTTAGCTTCCAAGGAAAGGCTCATGATCGGTATAAAATCCCATCTTTTCTCCGCAACCGAGCAAGGATTCCGTCCACAGCATTACAACTGCCCAGGTTTGGCGGAAGCCATGGTTATTTCGTGAATGCTATAATTTTTTGTTAATTTTCGGATGTATTTTTAGAGGATTTGTTATATAAATATGGATTTTCGGAGTAAGTGCGACATGCGATGGAAGCGGTTAGGCCGGTATGTCGGTACCGAGGGCTTTCGTCGACACGGACCATGGCCGACCAGCAGAGGGGCATGAACGCTGTATGTCAGAGTTGTTTCTTGGTTGGATGAGGGACGAAGGGGAGCTTTTCCATAGGGTGGAGTTGGGTGAGCGGGTTGGGGGTCTAATTCTAATTCGAATTAGAATTGGAACTAGGAACTAGTACTACAGCCACGAAGCACGTTCCGCTTATTTATGGAAATAAATTGGTACCCTCAAGCGTTGGGCACGCATGAAGCCAGTGCAGGTCAGCAAGCAGGAACGCCGCAGACTCGAGAA